>Ga0213862_10000193_pt1 | contig 25613 bp, 34 predicted proteins | sample PICome_7_FD_160092 | JGI IMG/M metagenome (GOLD analysis project Ga0213862, IMG submission 160092) | Coastal seawater microbial communities near Pivers Island, North Carolina, United States - PICO266 | ecosystem: Environmental > Aquatic > Marine > Coastal | place: USA: North Carolina... | reverse complement strand
CTTCATCATAACGCGTGTAAAATAGGGGTCTAACACCAACATGGTCCCTAGCAGCTAGGACACGTTCTCCATTGGTATATACAAATGCATAATCACCGTTGATCTGTTTCAATGCACCCAAAATCCCAAAGGATTCTATGAGTGGAATAAGAACCTCACAATCACTATTTCCCACGAACTCCCCATGTGTTCTAAACTCTCTGTGATTATATATCTCTCCATTACATACCAACATATGCTGCTTCCTCACAAAGGGTTGCATACCTCCTGATGTCAGGTCGTTTATCGCCAAGCGATAAAAGTCCATACGGCATTTACCCATTCGTTTACTACTGTAATCATCTGGACCTCTATGATTTAGTAAATATGAGGGTGTTTCTACATCCTCACCGAACAGGGCTAAGATGCCACACATTTAAATACATTGGTCATTTCGTTTTTAAGCTAAAATCCATCCAATCACCAAAGTCACTCGGGTCAGCTATTCCATCCATCTCCTGACCAGATAAGGATATCGTTTCCGAATCACCAGTGAATTCTACATCAAATTTTAAGATACAGTAGTATGATACATTTGTTTGACGAGCAATTCTATCAATCGTGTTGAAGTCAAAAGACTCGACAGCCAATGAACGTTTGATAATACGGGGTGTCCCATAAGGAAAGAACACTCGCTTCCCCATTTGTAATTTTCTTCTGTCAGACGTCATATCGAATGATGGCCAAATTCTATTTCTATACCTAAAATCAGCCATGTAATCAATACAAGTATCAGCCTTGGATTTTTCCGCAAAACACACGAAACGTGGCTTATATTTGGGATCTACGAGATTAAGATATGTCCCCTCGTGTATCAACTTTACAAAGTGGAAATCCATTTATATATTTAAGGAAAAAAACTTTAAATAAGATATATGAACTTCCCTAAAACACCCGGTCAATGTAGATATGTTCTAGCGTTGAGATCTAATAAACCCATCGTCGTTGGTTCTGGACCAGCTGGGTCGGGTAAAACAATGTTGGCATGTCAGTTGGCAATTGAACGTATCAGTGGTGTTGCGAGGGGTAAGGTTGTTCTCACGAGACCTATTGTAGCCGCAGATGAAGACATGGGGTATTTACCCGGAGACATGGACCAGAAAATGGAACCATGGACGAAGCCAATGTATGACATTTTTGAAAAGTATCTGTCCCACAGTCAAATGGATCGTCAAATCTGTATAGAACCATTGGGATACATGAGAGGGAGGACCTTTGAAAATACGTTGATCATCGCGGATGAGATGCAAAATTCTACACGGAATCAAATGAAAATGCTCCTAACACGAGTGGGGGAGGGAACAAAACTTATCATCACGGGAGACTTGCAACAGTCAGATCTCGGGAGTGATAATGGATTGGCAAATTTAATATACAGAATGAGTGTGTATGACGCCGCTTATATCGAACATGTAGACATGGATGACGATGATATCATCAGACACCCGGCAGTCAATGAGGTTCTCAAGATTCTTGAAAATTAGTCTTGCATTTTTCAACCCTTTTTGAAAGTATAGACATATTCAGACGAGTGCGCATAATTCGTTTATCTAACACGACCCTCTGGCGGTTAAGGGTGTTTACAGTATTTTTAAACTCTTCATTTAGTTCTTTGATGCTTTCGAGTTCCTGTTCAACCACCATGTATTGACCAGCAAGTCGTAAATTTGTTGGAAGATGTTTGAGATCTTCTTCAAGTCTCTGGCATTCAAGTGTCAGGGAATCAAAATCTTCGTCGATCATCTTTCATTATCTTATTCTGATATTTATATCCACTTAAGTGTTGGAATAAAATTTTCTTTGACTATAATAAATGTCTCGCTTTATGAAAGCTGGGATGGCCCGAGGTATGGGTGCCATGTCCCAGATGCAGGGCACTGCTGCCTATCAAGGTATGACCAACACATTCGGTCGTAAAATGACGGTAAGCCTGACGTATGGACAGGTAATTCTCATTACAATGCTAGCCGCGTCTTATCTAGTCGTAGCGTCTCTCGGTATTGACATGTTTGGTCGGTGCACCGAACTGAAGGGTGTCAAACTCCAAGAAAATCTGAACAAATGGTTAGTCGCCACTCTCGCGATTGCCATAGCTATCCCCTGCACTCTGATGACAGTGCGCGTAGCGGGATCCAAGCTCACAGGATTGATGATGCTTCTCTTCGCTATCTTTGGTATCGTGGGAAGTTCCGCGGTTCTCAACTGGAACAACAAGTGCGAGGCTGTCGAGGAATCTGAGAAGATTTACGGTGGTATCAACATGGCGGTGTTCATCCTCATGCTCCTCGCTTCATTCTTTTTGCTGCGACCAGCGAAACCAAAACTTATGTAATTCAAACGTATGGATGAAACAAATAGTGTTCAACACATACATCCTTTTTATGCTCTTGGCCTATGTGATGCACAGGGCAGGAACATTTTCAATGGAAGAAAAGGTTAAAATGATTGAATTATTGGGTTACATGGCTGCCAACCCCGACTCTAGAATAGAGGAATGTGGGGGTGTAGCGACTCTGTTACAAAAAGTGAAGCGACACCAACCATCGCGAGTCGCCCATTTAGAAGCTCAGTCTCGGGCTTCCAAAAGCCTTGAATGTAACCCTCATCTTTAGAATTCGCCGCTGTTCCGAGGAACGCCAAACTGGCAACAGCGACAGAAAGACCAATGTTATCATGGAACTGGGTGCTAATAGAGTTACCCGTCATAATCTCGTCAATGACAGCAGAGGTGAAACCAACCATCGCGGCGCGGCCATTCACACGCTCGGCGACGGAGAGGTAATCGTTAGGTCGCTCAACCCGTGTGAGACTGGGACCCTTAACAGAGGAAGATGTCTTCTTTGGTGAGATCTTCTTGGGGGTGACAGTTGGCTTGACGGACGCACAAATGAGAGAGCTCATTACTGGATAACATAAGATCTCAATCTTTAAGATCCTTTTCAATAATCTTTTTGAGGACATATAATTGAACGATAAAGCTGACAGATGTGTATATCGTGGATATGTTCATCCCAAACTTTCTATATTGGTAAACAACCCACAGCAAATTTGCAACCAGCGCAATGTAGAGCATCTTCTTGTCGACAATCTCATCAATTCTCTCCTCCTGTCTTTTGACCTGGTCATACATCTGTAAAAAACCTATACCAAAAGCTATACTTGATATTATTTCATTCAAATCCATATTATTTTGTATCTATATTATATATGGATTTATTTTTAGAAAAGTTTGCTGGAAAGATTGACAGTGATAGTCTCATCAAGACCGTCGCAGAACTTCAGAGTGAGTATGTTGACGATGGTATCACAAAGGAAGACCTACCCCCTATCATCACTCGCCTCATGATGGAGACTGCCAAGTTCAAGAAACTGCAGGGACCCCAGAAAAAGAAGCTTGTTATCGGTGTTCTTAACCACTTCATCGAACAAATCGACAAGGGTGAGAAGGACAGTGAGTTTGAAATCGTCCTGAAATCGATGGTTCCCCCAATCATCGACGGATTCGCTTCTATGCTCAAACTTAAGGGTCAGCTCCCTAAATGTCTTCAGTGCTTCAATTAAGGATAAGATCAGTACTTTCAGTACATGAGATTTCCTTCTCTGGAGGTTATGATTCAGTACGGAATCTATACAGTAAGGGAACTCACTCGTTTTTCACGAGGACTGGTGCCAAAAAAGCGAATTGAAGTCCTAAGTGAGTGTGAAAGGTGTGATTTTGTATACAAAGGAACAACTTGTTTGAACTGTGGACATGAAATACTGTACAGTGACCAGTTTCATGTCTAAAGGACCTTCTGTCCTTAGTAATAGTCATATGTGCGCAGAGAGGCAATTGATACGACGATTATTTCATGAATGTCTTAAATCTGGATACAAACCACACCAATTCACATCTTGGTTACATAGAAAACATGGACACTTGGTGGTGTTTAGGCAAAACATAAATGGGGACGCTATATCATTACCCTGTGTTTTATGCAGGAAAATGATAGAGAGGTATAACATATGTTGGATGGCGCATGACGGTGATAAGTGGATTCATAGTAGAAAATCAAATAATTTACCACGTTCTTTACCAACTGCTAAACAGAAGAGACTTTTAGGATTTGGGAAGGATGATGAGACCCAAAGCTGATTCGAGGTTGTTATGATTTCGCTTCAGTGGTTTATTCCTCTTTAGCTTTAGCGCGTTGTTGTTAGAATTAGCATTCTTTATTTCATCCATCTTTTTTGTGTTTGAAACAAAGGGTATAACATTGTCTTTGTATGGTTTGGAAATGATTTCCTTCTTTTCAGTCTTATCTATAGTCTGATTTTTACGAAATTCCTCTATCGTCATAGTTCCCCCGAACACATCGAGGCTGTATCTAGAAGGTGCAGGTTTTACGTGACCCGACTGATTATACATTCTTCGTCTCATCATTATAATGTTTCCGCAAATGATACCACCCCTGTTCACTCCATACTTATCTATTGCGTATGACTTCATACAACTCCAAGAACAAAAATTACCCGTCGTTGTAAAAATGTTTCGCCGGTCGTCGTGTTTATAAGGTAATTGTAGGGGTGATCCATCGAATGGATGACAACACCACCAACACCACATACATAATTTTATTTCATCTCTTTAATACCTTTTTCAATATATCCAAATCTTCCTGTGTAATGTTTTTTTCCTTGACAATCTCTGTGATTTTTTCATTCTTTTCCAATTTGGGTTTGTCGTATTCATATCTCTCCGTGTATCTGTACAAGACTCCGACGAATATGAGCAAAAGGAGTGCAAAAATCAGGCTCTTTTTCATTACTATATGTTTAGATTTTTACTGCGAAAACTATCAGAAATATCAAGCAGAATAACCCAACCGCGAAGAAGGCGATTGTTTTGGGATCCATACCAGCTATTTTGCTGGCTTCATATTGCTCCCTTTCGAAATCTCTCTGGGCTTCCTGACTTTTGAATTTATTTTCCCACGCCATTCTCTCAGCTATTCGTTTTTCCGTATTCGCAGACCTATGGGCTACGAGTTGCCCCGCTAGAGTCCGCTCGGCTTCCCGGTCTGCCGCCTGAGCATCCGTGAGTTCATCACGGATTCGATCCGCTTCTTTGGCATTTTCAGCCATTCTAACCTGACGAGCTAGCTGCCTCTCATATTCACTCTCCTGCCAGAGTCTGTCCGCTTCTTGGGCAGCATCGATAGCAGCATCACGTGCAGCATCGTCGTTCAACATCCTGTCCACATCAATGTTACACGACTGATTGATTTCTAAATCTCCTATAGCTGAGATATCATCAATGTTCATGAGCTGATTACAGACATTTATATCAGATGCACAAGGTAGTGCGGGAACTCTGGGCCTGAATATCTTGTCGGCATCATCCAAACCAGCTTGGGTGCCACTGCATACCCCCGGTAAAAGACAGTCTGGAGTGCCTCCACCATACGCTTCATATGTTGGACACGGTACATCACTTCCAAATGGGCATAGCAGGGTCTCTACATCCTCAATTTTTTGGAGGATTTGCGGACAACCCGCCCATGTGGGATTCTGTTTACAACGTTCCAGAAAATCCAAACCAGTTACGTTTATACAAGCACACCTGATATCTTCACGGTTGTTCGTGCAGTAGTCATATCCAAGGTCATCTACGGTTTCTTTATTTACAAGAGCCTGAATCAATTCATAACAAGTCTGACCTTGGGCACCAACGACTTTGTCCAAATTAGCAGAGTCGAAACAGAACCCATCACCACCAGCTTTTTTACCAGACTTTGTAACTGTTCCAAATAAAATCTGATCGAGAAAATTCATTCGAACACCGGCAGTGTTAATGACTGCAGGAGCTAAGAGGGTTTGAGATTCTCTTTGGTCAGTGATTATTTGTTCCAACGAAGATTTATTAACTTCACATTTCAACCCAAAATGTGCTCCATCGTCAAAATCTTGTGGAGTAGTTCTGAGTAGTGTAGACTCCCCCAAAAATTTACATGGGTTGTGACCTTCATTACTAGTTTCTGAGGGTCGAACACAATCCTCTCCCGAATGAGTATCTTGGTCAGTTCTGGTAAATAAGCCATCGGCATTTATTTTGGTATTCACCATCCAGTGTCGTCTCTTTCCCACCCCCCCCTTCCTATGTCGCCAGACAAATTTACCATCCCAGTTATCTCTATTTCCACCATCATCCCAGTTTCTACAGGTGCTGTCACCATCTGGATTACCCCACCCTTTATTGACATAAGCCTGTGAATATATATCCACTGACATCACTAAATTAAATGAGGATTTTTTTTCCTGGTGTAAATGTAGTGATGTATCTTTTCGTCGTAGCTGTCATAGTTCTTGTGGTGCTCTATAATTACACATCTTACAAAACAATTCATAGGAGCACCGTGCCAAGTTACATATGTGAAAAGATAATCCAAACATCACAAAAATATAAATTCCTGGAAACCCCTGAAGAAGTGGACGACAAGCCTATGCAAGAAATACCCATTTATGACGACGACACCCCAATCAATCAAGAACTTTGGAACCTTTGCAAAGAATATTACACTTCCCTGGCTTCGAAGTATAGTTTACGACTAAACTACGCTTTCTTGAGACGATATGAAGCAGGGGAAAGGAACGATCTTATCATGCACTTCGATGATGAGATCGACGCACCAACGACAATCAACATACTGTTATCCGACACGAGAGATTTTGAAGGTGGAGATCTATATATCTTTAATAAAAATAACACAAAGAAGATACTCAAACAACATGGTGGTGATATGAATATCAAACAACGTGAACAATTTATTAACGAGTGTTCAAATATGCCTGTTCTTAATCTGAGACAGGGAGATGCTGTGCACTATAGGGGTAGTGAGCTGTTGCATGGTGTATTACCTGTTACAAAAGGTGAGCGATACGTGCTTGGCTTTTTCTCCTCAATCATTTAATAAACTTTTTTACAGCTTCTATCTTTCTATCGATACTATTCTTATTGACATAAGTCTTCAGTACACCTGCTAAAACGATGATGCAGAGTAGCATTAGGGAAACTTCGGTGTTCTTCATTACTTTACATGAGTATTATTTTCTGGTAAGTGAACTAAAATAGAGATCAATAATCTCATCCACATCCCGGATTCTATCCTGGCGGGCATAATCAAACACCGCGTCGTAAGTCTTTTTGTTTCTGTCATGTTTCATGAGGGGTTTCAACAACTCCTCCATTCGTTCTATATGATTCTCGGTGAACCCCCCCTTTTCGTGAGCATCGTCTATGATATCGATTACTACCCCCCTCGTGTGCCGTATGTCCACATACGTCTCCCTCCTGACATAAAATAGCAAAACTGCGATAGCCACGATGACCACTGACAAGAGTAACATGCTTAGTATGTAACGATATTTTATTTGTCTTTGACGAATGCATTTTTCTCCTTCGCTTGACTCAATAGTATCAGTAGGTTCTGACGGTCATCTGCACTTACACTTGCGTACACCTCTTTGTCAAGTTCGGGAGATCGTTTTCTACCCGAGAGCTGAGTGAAAAAATGTAAAACCCTTTCAGGATTTAACTTTTTTTCTTCACGTATGTATATTAAAGCCCTGTCAGAGAAATCAGTGTAGTATTCGATTTTAAAACATCTGTCCCTGTACAGTTGTAAAGCCCATATAGATATTATAACGATGCATATCATCCAAATCAGTCTGTTTATTTCCTTCATTCTGAGATGTACATATATTTTTTTTCTCAGTATAATTAAAATGGGTGGTGGTGGAAGTAAATCACAATCAACCACACTCGTCGAAAATAACATAGTAAACAGAAATACGTTTGAAGCTCTCAATGAAGTTGTTAATAGTCAGGGAAATGAAATGGTATCAAATCAGAGTGCTGAAATTTCGAATGTTTTAATGATAGGGTGTGAAGGTGAGATTGGTCAGCGTTACGAAGGAAAAATGACAATTATCAACGAGTTATCAGCTGAACAAACGACTGAAATGCTAGATAAGATTATAGATAATCTTGAAAACGAACTTGCCACTTCAGCAGGTAGTGAATCCGGATTCGCAGATTTTATGAATGGTGAGAGCACATCAGACACTTACCAAGACATCAAAAATAATATCACTACTGAAATAAAAAATACGGTAACAAATAGAACGGTAAATGAGACGGTAAGTAAGATGTATGTGAACCAGGAACTAGTAGTTAAGGATATTGTATTCGACCCACTAGGATTGGAGGGGTGGAGTGCCACTCACATGGAAACCTTGAGCAATTTACCCACCAATTTCCCGCCTGATGCTTACGTAACTCTTGTGAATAATTACTATACGGCATTAGCGACACTGACAGATAATAATAAGAGGACGTGTTCGATAACTCAAGACGCTATCGTTGAATTTACATCACAACAAATAGGTAACGTAATTGCGAACACAATAAATCGAAATGAGACGGTTCGGGAACTCGTGACTCAAGCCCAAGGTGACGCATCTGCCAAAACTGAGGGTGCTGGTGAAGCTGTTGGAGACGCGGCTGAGGGTATCGGGACCGGTATTGCCACCGGAGCCGAGGGTATAGGCACTGGTGTGGCCACCGGAGCCGAGGGTATAGGCACTGGTGTGGCCACCGGAGCCGAGGGTATAGGCACTGGCGTGGCCACCGGAGCCGAGGGTATAGGTGACGGTGTGGCCTCTGGAGCCCAGGGTATAGGTGCTGGTGCGGCTATGGCCATGTCCGGACCTTTCATCCCTTTTGCGATAGCATCTTCCGCGTCGATGGCCATGATGATGATGATGATGATGATGTCGAAGAAGGGTGGTATGGACCCAGCTATGATGGCTATACTGGCTCGTAAGTAATTAAAATCCGTTCGTAATGATTCCATCTACATTATATTTATACATGTATTCAAGCTCCTTGTCTTCTTTATGTGTATAAGTATACACCCGTATATTTTTCATCTTACAATACAAGATCAAACTGTCATCTAAACATGTCCAATGAACGATGAGGACGTTCAGCCCAGATGTCACCCGGTCATATTCAGTTTCGTGGAACACGGTTTCGAATGTAGATCCTCTGTTTAGGAAGTGTGGTAAATTGTAAACTATCTTCCTGTTGAAACTACAAAAGTAGACGTCATCCGTTCTCCTATGCTCGAAAAAGTCAATCAGTTTTTGAACCACCTGTAAATCCGAACCTTTGATATCCAAGATGACGAAAGTATCTTCAATTTCAGGGATTTCATCATAGACGTCTTGAAGTGTGATGATCCCACGTGTCCGTATTTGATCTATGGTCAAATTTGAGATGAATTCATCACCATCGTACAGATCATGAAAGAGCACCAATTCGCCAGTTAAACATAATTGAACATCAATCTCAACCCCGTCATACCCCCTGTTGATAGCACCTTGTATGGACTCAATCGTGTTATCCTTGAACATGTTAGAGTATCCCCTGTGCGCTATACACTTCATCCTAGTTTAAAGAGATATTTCTTCTTTATACTAATGATACTCAGCATTGATGTGGGTATAAGGAATTTGGCGCTGTGTCTACTGAATGACAAGAAGCATAACCGTGTCGAACATTGGGATGTCGATGGTATACCACCCGAACATAAGAATGGCATCTACGTCTCGTTGAGAGATCACTTGGACGCTCGACCATGGGTTCTACAAGCGGATACGATTCTCATCGAGAAGCAACCCGATCGCAATAAGAAGATGATATCTGTCATGCATTTCCTTCACGCCTACTTCATCATCAGATGTCCAAAGGCGGAAACAATCCTGTATGACGCTCGTCACAAGATTCCAGATGTGGCTGGTCCGGGGAAGGCTCAATACAATAAACGAAAAAAGGTTTCCATACAGCGTTGTGAAGAATTCATCAGGGATGGAACAACGAACTTAGATTGGTTGGAAGTTTTCCAAAAGTCCAAGAAAAAGGACGACCTCGCAGACACTGTAATGCAAGCACTCAGTTTTGTGAATAGGATTGAGGTTCTCCCTAAATCTAAAAAGAAAACCACAAAGCTCGTAGCTCGTCGTCCCAATGAAAATCAGAAGAGAACGAAATACTCAAAGTCAAATCTTGCGTGGATCTACTTGAACAAACCGGAGTGTGAATGTTTGGAGAACAATAAAAGATTCATGAAGGACCTAAAGAGGTACTTTACCAATCTTGATGACCTGATTAAAGAAATAAACGGATAGATGTATACAATGAAGAAAGTTTTGGATCATGGATTCGTTGAACTCGTGGATCACATGCCTCGAGAAAATCTCGATAAGGCGATCGTCGACGGAGCTCGCGTGAGTTACCAAACAGGGACAAAGACGACGAGGGGTGACAGGGGTCTTATCAGGTATCTCGTGCGAAACTGGCACACGTCCCCACTTGAGCTGGTGGTTTTCAAATTTAGAATCAAAGCGCCATTGTATATCGCGAGACAATGGCTCCGACATAGGACAGCATCCGTGAATGAAATGTCTGCGCGCTACTCCATTGTTGATGAAGAATATTACGAACCGGAGATCCTACGTGGACAATCCGCTGTGAACCACCAGGGTTCTGAGGGGATTGTCGACATAGGTGAAGAACTGAAAGGTGCGCTGTCATCTCAATACAAGGACGCCTTCAAGCTTTACGAACAGCTTCTCGAAAAGGGTGTATGTAGGGAGCAGGCACGAGGTGTTTTACCACAATCCACGTATACTTCTTTCGTGTGGAAGATGGATCTACACAACTTGATGCATTTCTTACAATTGAGAATGGATCACCACGCACAGAAGGAAATTCAAGAGTATGCCACGGCTATATACGATCTGATCCAACCACTCGTCCCCCTGACGATGGAGGCATTCATGGACTTTAGAGTCGACTCTATGCAGCTCACAGGTCCCGAGATAGAAGCTTTAAACACTGGTAAAGCTATTGAATCACCAGGAGAACGTAGGGAGTTTGAAGAAAAGTTAAAAAGGTTAAAAATTAAATGTCCTTAGAGTACAACAAACAGTATGTTCGCTATTACGACATCCCCCACTTGGTTCACTAAGACTGACGATTTCAAGAAGGTTGGTAAAAAAATACAAAAACAGAGAAGCTCCGAGGTGGAGAGAATCAAGGATAAGATTGGTGACATTGCCCGCGACGAACAGAGGCGCGTCAAGGAAATTTTCAAGGAACACCAAGATATTGTTAAGAAGGCAAAAGGGTCCAATAAGAAGACCAAAACCAAGGCCAAACCTAAGTCGATCGATCTTTACGAAAAGTAATCCACACGGCAAAAGCTGCCAATGCCGCTGCCACCGGTGTATCACTAAACCTCTCGGCTAATAAGGCGCAAATCACGGTATATTGAACAACTCGTATTTCCTGTCTCGTTTTTACCATCGACCTTCTCATCGATGCTCTCGACCTCTCAAGGCCGAGAACAGTCGAACTTATCTTCCCAATCTTACCTGGAATCTCAGTTGTTTTTTTGATCACTTCACTTATGTCTATAGAATCAAAGAATTGTTGCTGGATCATTGGTTCGAGGTATGTGAAATAGTTAAAGTCTGGGTCTAGTTGGATACAAATTCCTTCAATCAGTGAAAATGATTTAGCGAGATATACAAAACTGGTTGGGACGACGAACGGCTTTTCCATTGCGAGTTCCACAGCAAGATCATCCTTCATGATTGCTCCTCCGTCAAGGGTTTGTAGGTATCCGAGAATGTTCTCAAAAAAGAGTTCAATGTCAGAAACATCGGAGGATGTTGGAACAATGACACCGAGTCTAATCAATGTGTCCACGATACCCTTTGTGTCTCGATTGATGATACAAATAAACAAGTCACTAAATCCGAGTTGCAGTTCCTCACTCAACGTAATCAACAACCCAAAGTCGTAGAATACCAACTTTCCATCTTTAGAGATACCCAAGTTTCCTGGGTGGGGGTCAGCGTGGAAAAGTCCACTATCCATCGTCTGAATGACATAGGAGTTTACAAGCGCTTCACACACCTTCTTCTTATTGATCTTCCCGTCTTTGATTCCCGTTATTTTATCTGTTGGTACATATTCCATTACAATCATTTCATCGGTACAGTATTTCTTGTATACACGGGGTATCTTGATCCAGTCAACATTTCTCAATGATCTTCTAAATTTGATTGCATTGTCAACTTCTTGAACATAGTCGGCCTCTCCTAATAGATACTGTATCGAATCATTGAGAACAAAGTCTGAACTGTTCCCAGTGTCAACACCTATCGTTTGAAAAAACTGTAGGATTTTCCTGACTGTGTCCGTGTCGGATTCCATGGTTTCGTAGATACCAGGTCTTTTTAATTTTACAACAACACGTTTGCCGTTTTTTAGTACAGCTTTATGAACTTGTCCAATACTGGCTGATTTGAAAGGAGTCTCTTCAAAATGTTTAAAAATGTCCAAGTTCAAACCATCCTTAACTAGATTGTAATCGAATGGAGGAACGTTATCTTGAAGGGATTCAAGTTCTCGTGTAAACTCAGGTGGATACAGGTCACCACGGGTGGAAGCTATTTGCCCTAATTTTACAAATGTTGGTCCAAGTTCGAGAAGCTCCTGTTTGGTCCACCTACCGAGCTCTGCTTTGTCATCTGTAAAGCGCTCCTTCCAAATATATTTGGTGGCAAACTTCCATGTTTTCAACTTCTGATTTTGAGGTATTCTAGGCGGTGGTTTACCTACCGGGGCCTGGTTTAGTATAGACAACATATCCTAACATATATGTATACTTTTTTCTATAACTATAATATAACATGACACGTCAAGTGAAAAACCTTCTCAGTCCAGTTACGAAGCCAGCTGAAATTTTCATCAAAGCACAACCACTTGTGCTTTCCCTCATCATCTTGTATCAAGGACTGTTCGCTCCCAACGCGATTCAAATACCTGAGAGACTTGGGAAGCTCTTCGACAACAAACCATTCCGTCTGGTTTCCCTGATGGCGATCGCTTTCAGCGCGACTGGTGATATCGAGTATGCCCTGTTATCAACTGTTATATTCTTGATCATCATGTACGCTCTCAAGACCCCTGAGGAGCGTCGGAGAACAGGTTTCATTTAATTTGTAAGTTACATATAGAATGAAGATTCATATCATCGGTGCTGGACCCACCGGTATGTCGCTGGCGTGGGAAATTGTCAAGTCAGGTGACCACGACGTCACTATCTATGAACGGAAAACATCAGGTGGGGGTTCTTGGTGGGAGCCTGACACTGAGACGAGAGACCTCCACGCTCATAGAGCACTCTTCGACAGAGGTTTCATAAACACACAATCATTCCTGAAAGAGATGGATCTCGAATGGAATGACTTGTTCGAAAAGGTTGAACCAGATTTTTATCAATTCCTCGTGAAGAACTTTGAATCGAAAGACTACATCGCACTACTCGATTTATTTTTCAGGGCCACTGTGCAACCCATAAAATACAAAACCATCTCAATGAAAGAAGCGACTGAGAATAAGCTGTCTGAAGGTGGTAAAAAGATTATTGAACATCTACCAATCAACATTGACGGTGTCACATGGGGTCACATGTCTGTTTTTGAATTTGTCAAAACTATCGATCAATTAGTCTTTTCGAATATGTATACTCAAAAAGTTTCGGGTAAGGTGATGAACGACGCCATCGAGGAAAAACTTTTACAATCGGGTGTCAATTTTGTTTTTGGTGTGGAAGTTACAAATGTTAGATATATGGAGGATGGGTACGAAGCCACTTTCAGTGACAATACCACCATAGATGACGGGATGTTATTTCTATGCATTGATAACAGCCCAGCCCTCAAACTCATCGGTGACAATTGGGGGGCAGACGCGGAGAAGAAAATACGAAGTGCGACTTACGGATCTATATGTGTTCTTCTAGACTATGACGACTATGTCCATGCTGGTGAAGAGTTTGAGACACTCGTTAGCACTCGATGGAATATCCTCGTCTCGAACTTACCCGGTTCCAATACAGTGTCGTGTGTTTTGTGTGATCTAAATAAAGAGATTCTGTCTAGTGAACCAGATGTCATCAAGAGAGAAGTCATACACCAGGTGGGTTTACCTCCACCGGAGGCCATCAGGATTGGTTGGGGTAGTGAGTGGAATGGCGAGAAGTGGGAATTTTCACAATCCTCGGGTGTTTTGGGTTTGCATGGACAAGTTCCATTTGTGGGCAAATGTCCAAAGGTTGTCCTTTGTGGTATGATGTCACCCAGGAATACACCATTTTCCAGCATCGAATCTGCCGTAGAGGTTTCAAGGACTGTCAGTCATCAATACTTCGGGACTCGTCAACCACTGAAGCCACTACTTCTTTCCCAGGTATTGACAATTTCATTCGTTTTACTTATAGTTTTAATTCTAATGTATCGTAACAAGAATCAATGAAGTTCTTGGCTCAAGTCTATGAACCCATGTATGATTTCAATAATAAAAGGTATTTGAGGGTAACAGTCCCCGCAGATGTTTGTCAAATTATTGAAAAAATGCACGCGACGAGGAGTCATATGATCATGCATAAAAATGTAGATGACCCCATCGATGGTAATGTTCTTAAAATTAAGGTTCCGTTCCGTTATAGGAGAGTGATGTGCGACGTCAAAGGACGTCCCATTCAGTCTCTAATAAAGGGAGACACTATAGAAGTGGATATTGAATTCAAAGGTGTTTGGAATGTGGAAAATCACTCGGGCTTTTCCTGGGTGCTCTCCTCCTCAACCTTCTCGAGCTCTTCGTCCTTGACCTGAGAGGGATCCTTGGGAAGATCAATAGTATCAAGGCCACCCTTCTTCAGGTCCCTGAAGGTCTGCAGCATACCCTGAAGTCTGAAGATCTCCTGAGTCATCTGTTCAATGGTTAGGGAAATCTTCTTAATGTTTTCGTCAATGTTTACGACCGGCATATAGTCAATTAAAGTTTCAAGTCTTTAAATAACTAAACATGGGATCCTTGACCAGAAGTGGATACATCATCAAGAGTAGTGAATCTAACCTGGTTAATTTTAAAAAGGAACTTACTGTAAGACCTATCGTAAATGGTGACTTTGGATTTCCTCCACCACCTTTCAAAGTTTTCAGAACAACTAAGAGTGGAATCTGCGTTCCAAGATTCTACGGAACTGATAAACTGGGAGTTCAAAAGCACGACTCACGACCAGAGTCGGCGAGAATCACCACCCGATTCACTGGACAACTACGAGACGCCACACACCAAAATGAAGCACTTGATGCCGCAATTAAAGCAGGGCACGGTGTCCTATCTCTACCATGTGGTTATGGCAAAACGACGGTATCCCTAGCAATAGCTTGCAAACTCGGATATAGGACTATGATCATCGTGCACAAACAGTTTCTCGCAGACCAGTGGAAAGAAAGAATTCAACAGTTTTGTCCTGGAGCTACTATAGGTATTGTCAGGCAGGATAAGAAAGAGGTCAACTGTGACTTTGTGATAGCTATGCTCCAATCCCTGTCCCTCAAAGAATATTCATATGATGATTTCGATAGTGTGGGAACTGTCATCGTCGATGAGGCCCATCACATCTGCGCAAAAGTTTTTAGTCAAAGTTTATTCAAGATATGTCCCAGGCACATTTACGGTCTCTCCGCAACACCTGAGAGAAAGGATGGCCTGACAAAGGTTCTACATTGGTTTATGGGTCCAACCTTTTTTGCCGTAGAAAGAAAGAATCAGGAACAAGTTGAGGTGTTTCCAATCATATACGACTCCCCAAACTACAAAAATCCACCACCCTCTATGAGGAACGGTAAAATTTCTATGCCCAACATGATTACGTATCTGGTAGAAGATAGAGCCAGGAACAAGATGCTAGTAGAGTTGGTGAAGCGGGCTTCAGCTGGGACTAGACAATTACTCGTTCTCAGTGATAGGAGACTTCATTGTGAACTTCTTCATCAGTGTTTTCCCAAAACCTCCGGTTTATACATGGGGGGTATGAAGGAAGCCGAACTTCAAGAATCCTCAAAAAAGAAGATCATATTTGCTACTTTCAGTCAAGCGCATGAAGGTCTAGACATCCCAACTCTTGACACTGTAATCCTGGCGTCCCCAAAGTCTGACATTACTCAAAGTATTGGACGCATAATGAGAGAGACGAAAGGGAAAAAGAATAATCCCCACATCTACGACATCAATGACCCTTGGTCAATCTTCTCAGCAATGTATTACAAACGAACAAAAGTGTATAGAAACGGGGGATTCAAAATCCACGGAAAATATATAGAGGAAAAAAAAGATAACTTCCCCAAAGGTAAGTGTATGATTAATTTAAAATGAGGGAAAACCCCAAAGTAGATTACCATTTACGCCCTGATAGAATCAGAGACGGCTAACATAATTACGCCAACGATGAACGCTATGATGACGTAATTCAATTCTGTGTCTTCATCCCCCATCTCCTTAACAGGGGCCTGAGGTTTGGATTGTTCGACAACGACCTGCTGTCGAGGGGGAGGTTCCAATTCCTCCAGCGGACAATACGCTATCATTTATATATACTTTAGAGATTTATTTCAGTCTTCTTTTTCCGTCGCGTCCTTTTCGGTTTGGAGGGGTCCACGTTTACCTCCTTTACCTCTCCACCAGTAGAATCTCCCGAAATTGAAACAATATCGGAAAATTCATCATCCTCCTCCTCGATCCTTGGGGTGGGGTTCATATTCAAATTTGTGTTCATGGGGGGTGGGGGTGGCATCATGACACCACCCATCAGGCTTGAAATATCCATACCCGGTCCCTTCATCTCATAGTTCCCTGTGCCACCAATGGGTGGTTCAGACGCCGATTCCCCGGGGTCCCTAGTCGTGTTCTGCACTGCCTGCATCATGTTCTTGACTAGGTCTGGGTTCTGCTTGATGACGTCATTCATATTGGGTATCGCGGTCTTGAACATACTGTTCGTCAAGTGGAACATCATAGCGGAGCCACCAAGCATCATGATCAGCTTGACCTCGGGTGCGACACTGACCTTGGATCTATACTTCACATATAGCTCCTCAAAGACGCTGTCATAGTCGTCTACATTCTCCATAACACTCTCAGACCAACCCTCCAATTGAACCTCAAAGGGGTTGTATCGCTTGTTCAAAAACTCGAGACCAGTCACACAAGCCACTAACATACGCCTCGAAAACCGGATCGATTGCTCGACATCTATACTGTAAGTGATTCTCTTCACCTCAGCACGAAGTTCATCAACATTGGAATACGCGGTGAGACGCTTATTCACGGCAAAACCCTTCTTCTCTAAGCGAGCGAGCTTGTTGAGAAGATCAGACTTCTCCTCGTCGATAGAAGTGTACCCACTAGAAGGCTTCTCCTCCTGCATTCCAGGAGCACCCATATCTTCATCATCAAAGGCCACATTGTCCTCACCGTAATCAATCTCCTCGTCGTTATGGGTGGGTTGTGTGGGAGCAGACTGTTTGTTGGGGTTCACAAAAGCATCCATAGCTTCCTGGTGTTGCGTGGGGGGTCGCGGTCCAAATGCACTCTTTTGAGGACGTTGAACGGGCCTGGGTTGTGGAACTGAAATTTCAATCTCATCCATAAGCGCCTGCTCATCAGCATCCAATTTCATAATAGTAGTATGTCCTCTATCAAGAATGATATCTCCGTCCATCTACTCTCTATGAAGAAACTTTAAAAAATATCTTTAACGCACTTTAAAAAAAATATAAGCATACAGTAAATGTTCGGTCTCAACAAGACCAATCGCAACGCCTTGATGTATATTGTGGTCCTCATGTCCCTTATCTGTGTTCTGACCATTATTCAGGGTAAGTCGAGCAACTACCAACCCAGGCCAATCACCGTCAACGCTATCAGCCAAAAGTCCATCTTTGATCTAGAGCACCGTGAGGAATGTGCACCCGGATCCCCCAAGGGTAGCCCTTACACAAAGTCCCTCACCCCTGGTGGAGTCTGTGGTGCTCAGGGTCTCGTGAATGATCACGCTGGTTATTCCATCTCTGGTGGAATCGGCGGATCTTTAATCTAAGTATATATAAATGGTTCTTCCCATCCCAGATCTTAATTACGAGTATCACACGATAACTATTGATTCTACCGGGCAGAGCAGTGCCAATAGTTTTACATGCTATCTCGAAAACCCCCTGAAAAATGTTGTTCGGGCTAAACTCGTGGCTTCTCACATTCACACGAAGGCTTCTAACCAGCACATTTACATTTCCATCAAAGAGCTGGACAGCAACTTCAACGACAGAGCGGTTGGAACCTTGAACGGTGCTGGCACAATCGGTAACGTGAAGGGTGCTTTTGCGAGCCTCATTTCCGATGTCACCACTGTAGGCACTGGTAACCACATCAACAATTTTAAGGATGAATACGATGTGAGCACACAGTATATCACACCCATTCGTCAGATTGGTCGCTTCACCGTAAATATCTATAACCAAGCCGGCGACCTAATCGTGCCCAATACAACAGGCACCCCAAATTTTCTCGTGATGAAATTCACTTGTATGAAACCCAATTTGTAATTTTTCTCAATTTAAAGTAACAAACGATGTCCGCTGGCATAACTCAACTTATTGCCGTCGGTGCCCAGGATAAATATATCATTGGCAAACCAGAGATATCGTTTTTTAGTTCCACTTTCAAGAGACATTCCAATTTTTCACAGTCCATTGAAAAACAAACGATTTATGGAGCGGTGAAAAATAATTCCATGTCAAGTGTTCAATTTGAACGTTCTGGTGATCTTCTAGGGTACGTATACCTCACCTTAGATGACACAACAAAAGCTCTCGACAGTCAACGATGGGACCGGATCATCGACAAAGTCGAGCTTCTCATTGGTGGATCTGTCATAGATACACAGGATTCTGTGTTTACTGAAAAGATTGCTATCGATACCTTTGCTCAAAACGTTTCCAAGTCTGCAAATGGAACCCACCCAGGTGTAAGTGCACGTTCCTATTTTTACCCCCTTCGCTTCTTCTTCTGTGAAGGTCCTCAATGTGCCCTCCCCCTCGTGGCCCTGAACTACCATAATGTAGAGGCTCGTATTTACTGGGGTAGCGAGGCTTCCAACTATAACATTGAAATGTTTGCAAACTATTACTATCTCGATAATGAGGAGAGGGGTAACATCGCATCGAGAAAGCATGACCTCCTCATCACTCAGGTGCAAAAGAACATAGCTTCCAACCACACGACCCAAGAATTGTATTTCAATCATCCCGTCAAGTACATCGCATCTTCCGATACCACGACCGACGGAGCCCTGACATCTCCAACCAACAAGGTCAAAATAACGATAAATGGTCTCGACTTGTGCACACCTCGATGGGGTAAACCACATTTCATAGATGTCATGAACTACTATCACACAAATTTTGTCACTTCACCCGACTTTTTCCTGTATTGCTTCTGTCTCTCCACCAGTTCCTTACAACCGACGGGAACCCTCAATTTCAGTCGCTTGGAATCTGTGAAAATTGTCAGTGAAAGTATGCCAATAAATCACCCCATTTATGCAGTCAATTACAACATTCTACGTATCGAGAATGGAATGGCGGGACTCCTTTACGCGAATTAAAATAACAGACTATATTAAATGGTTAAGAATTTGCCGACGGTGGAGAGATCCACCAAAATCCGTTTTGGTAAAAACGCATCAGATGATCAGGCAGAAAATACCATCGTTTTCAATGCCAGTAACACCGAAATGCAAGTCACCAATCCCGGAGCCGTGTATCTCTCACCCATCCGATTCAGGGAGGATTTTTCTGACCCTCAGATTGTGCTTCTAATGTACAATAAAGACACTGGGGAAATAACCGAGTCGGGTTCTTCTGCTTCTACAGCCGTTGAACCACCTTTACAATCTGTCACAGGATTCGGTAATACGACAACTTATACGATTGAATTTAATAATCCCACGACGTCGTTCAAAGCCGCTTCCAATGTTCAAATCCAATCACTCTCCGAAAACAGTGTTCCCATAGTTGGAGCCAGCAATGTTCTCATCGATTCACCCATAACCAAGAGTGGGGACAAGATGGTCATCACATCTAATCTTGAAGTTATAGGTAATGTACAATTTTCAAATGGCACCATCACAGAAATAAAGAACACAGACCTTGTTGTCGAAGACCGCATCATCGGCATCGCAAATGGCAACACGCAAAGTGCTTTAGATATTGGTATCGTGATGAATTATCCAGATAAGAACGTCGCCATTATCCATCATGGAGATGAAACACCCAAACGTTTGTCCGTGGGGTATACACAAAATACTCACACAGATTCCTCGATAGCACCAGATTCTAATAACATCACCGTAGATATACTGGGTGACTTGAAAGTTCAAAACAATCTCAATGTGAACGGCAGGATAGATGTAGCTAATCTCTCAATCACGCAATCTCTTGACGTGGATACAAACACTCTCAAAGTAGACAGTGTGAATAACCGCGTCGGAATAGGGATCACCTCACCCACCGTCGCCCTTGACGTATCTGGTGACGCCAACGTCGCGGCACTTACGGCCACCACTGGCACGTTTTCGGGTGATGTTTCTGGGGTGGCTGGAACCTTTACAGGTGCGGTATCTGGCACCACCGGAACGTTTACAGGTGCGGTCTCTGGTGCTAGCATAACAGATGGAACGGCGACACTTTCCGGTGGGGCGTGGTCGGGCTCCGCGGCTACCCTCACTACTACGAGGCTGATTGGTGGTGTCGCTTTTGACGGCTCGACCGACATTAATCTACCCGGTGTTGATATAGGTGGTAACCAGAACACAACTGGCTCCGCGGCTACCCTCACTAATGCGAGACTGATCGGTGGTGTTGCCTTCGACGGCTCATCTGACATCAACCTCCCCGGTGTTGATGTAGGTGGTAACCAGAACACAACTGGCTCCGCCGCTACACTAACTACCGCTCGATTGATAGGTGGTGTCGCCTTCGACGGCTCAACTGACATCAACCTCCCCGGTGTTGATGTAGGTGGTAATCAGAACACAACTGGCTCCGCCGCTACACTGACGACTGCTCGATTAATTGGTGGCGTCGCCTTTGACGGCTCGGCCGACATTAATCTCCCCGGGGTGGATGCAGTGGGAAATCAAAATACCACCGGGACAGCTGCAGGTCTAACCACAGCCGTGAATATTGGTGGTGTCTCTTTCGATGGAACAGCCGACATTGTTCCTACCACATTTGGTAACATCTCAGCTGTCGATGGAACTTTCTCCGGTGATGTATCTGGGGTAGCCGGAACATTCACTGGTGCTGTCCAGGGTGCCAGTTACTCGGGTGGAGCCATTTCTGGCACGACGGGGACTTTCTCTGGGACCCTCTCGAGCGCTGGATTCACCGCGACTAGCGCTCAGATTAACGGAGTTCTGAACACAGTTGGAGACTTGAGTGTCAACACAAATGCCATTCTTGTCGATGCTACTAACAAGAAAGTTGGTATTGGGAAAACACCCGGGGCAAACCTCGATGTATTGGGTAATGTATACGCTTCTGGGGCGATCACGAGTGCGGCTGGTCTGATAACGGGTGATGGTGGGGGTCTGTCAAACGTGCAAGTTTCGTCCTTCGCTTCCGACGTCACTCTCGGAACCGACACATCTGGGGATTATGTGGCATCCCTGGTGGGAGGTGATGGTATCACAACTGGGGTGGCTGCTGAATCTGCCACACCCACTGTGGCTATAGATCTCAAAACGGGGGGTGGTCTCGTGATCGAGACTGGTAAGGTGGCTGTAGATTTGGCAGCCTCTAGCATTACGGGGACACTAGCAGTCGCTGATGGTGGCACAGGAGTCACTACAAGCACGGGGACCACGAATGTCGTGCTCTCCGATAGTCCCACACTCACGGGAACACTCACAGCGGCTACCGCGAATTTTAGCGGTGATATCTCCGCGGTTGGTGGAACATTTACCGGTGCGGTGACTGGTGCAAGTTACAGTGGTGGTGCCATCTCGGGCACAACGGGGGCATACACAGGCGTGCTTACAGTGACGGATAGCACAGCTTCTGTTTCTAATGTCACTGGATCACTTGTGGTCTCTGGTGGTATTGGAGCTATCGGTAACGTATATAGCGGTGATCTATACGCTTCTGCCGGATTGGACCATAGTTCTCATATCGGAACAGCTAGAATTGGTTACGACGGAACAACAACGGGTGACGCTACATTCGCAGAAACGAATAACATGAACTCGACAGATTACGCCATAAAACAAGATAGCGCTGGAAAGACAAAAATAAACGCAAAAACTGGACAAGTCATTTCACTTGGAATCAATAACGTAGAGAAAGCTCAAATTTCAGATTCGGGTGATTTCATTGTTGACACCGACACACTCTACGTTGATGCCACAAACGATAGAGTTGGTATTGGTCTAACTAACCCAACAACAGAGTTGGATGTTTCTGGTAGTGTGTATACATCACAAAATATCACAGCTGGTGGTAATGTTAATGCAACTAAGGTTTATTCCAGTGGTGGGACTGTGATTAACACTGGATCGGTGTGTAAAAAGTTTTATAGTTACAATGGGACTATACCTACTGGAACGACACCAGCTAACGCAGCCATCAAACTCACATTTTCGTCCAACATCTTTTACGCGAAAATCGTAGCTCACTTAGTGGAAGACGCCACAGAATTTAGTAACATGTCTCTCGAAGTTGGTGGTGGAAGTAGGGCTGGGGGGTCGAGTCCCAACCTGAAACTTGGTTCAGTGTCCGTCTTTGGTAATACAAGCACAAACCCATGGAACTCTACACCCGACGTGACAACAACTGCTGGTGCGATCATTATTAAACCTTCGTCTGATATCAACAACGGCACAGCTTCTGTCGCAGACGCCCTGTACAACATATTCGTCGAATACATCACACCCGATGCAACGAATGGCACACTTAATACAATTCACCAAGGTGTTAACGCAGCGGCGGTAAAGACATTCAACTATTAAAATGTCAGTAATGTATAATGTGGAGAGACGAAAGACTTCATAGAAATGTTTCAACTTTAGACGCGAAAGAAAATTTAAAAGTCTTGAGAGAATTGAAGCCTAAAAAAAGTTTAGTGGAAAATGAGATGACCTATGGGTTTATACCACAAGACGTTGAAAAACATTCTAAGGATTTGGTGAATAAAAAACCGTCATTTTTGGAACTACCAACACCGATTAACGCACAGACAATGACATTCCTCGTAAAGTTGGATGCACCATGCTCAGGTTTATTTGAGAATAGAGGTGTGATTTTCAAAGATTGTGGGGAATTCAAAATTAAGGAAGTCATAGATGGTCAGAATTTTACAGTTGATCTCGAGGAAAGAACTCTCCCACCAGTAGTTCGACTCACACATGTTGAGGTGTATGACATGAAATCCTTTGATAAAGATATCGTCACCACAATGACAGTTTCCGCACTCCAAGAAATTGATAGAGACGTGCAAACAATGAAAGGTTCCATATTGGATGATTCACGACTAAAGACACTCAATGTGAGAATTGGTCTTTTAGAAAATATTGTTGCTTCCTTTTCGAAGCGTTTAGAAAGTTTAGAAAATTTGTAAAGTAAATATAGATGAGTGACATTAACGTTCAAACATTCTCAGGGAAGGTTAATATTACAAGTAATTTATTAGTAGGGTCCTCACACCTTTTTGTGGATACGACAAATAACCGTGTTGGTCTGATCACCACCACCCCCGACGCAGGTATACATGTGAACTCAAATGCCTACGTGCATACAGACTTTAGAGTTGGCTCAGAGATCGTCATGAACGATACCACTGGTCAGATCACTGCTGGATCCTTTGTGGGGGATGGTTCAGGTATAACCTCCGTCAACTCCGATAGTGGGTCTTGGGTCAATGGAACTGGAAACGTCTATCTGTCCACAACCACTGATAAGGTTGGGATTGGGACGACGGATCCCGTTTCGAAGTTAGATGTTTCTGGAACCGTCACAGCTACTTCCTTTACCGGTGCTCTCTCCACATCGGTGACCCCAGGTTCCTATCTCACAGGGGATGCCTATAATGGTTCAACAGCGAGAACATTCGCTGTGGATGCGACGACAGATGCGACCGCGAGTAAAATCGTAGCTCGCGACAGTAGTGGTGATATATTTGCAAGATATTTAAATATGTCACATAGTGCATCCACTCAAAATAGTGATACTGTATTTTACTCTTCCACCGATACTTACATCCGAAAAAATACAGCTGCGGGTATGCGAAGTTCTCTTGGCCTCGCAAACTCTGCGACGATTACAGCGAGTGCATCTGCCGGTAACAGCACCATCGTACAGAGACACTCATCTGGATACATATTTGCGAATTATTTCAATACAACTCCAAATGATGTCACTTCTGGTATTACGAAGGTTTGTGTAGAAACTGGTAATGATGGTTATATTCGACATGGTACACAAGCCGCAGTTAGAAGCTTCCTTGGTCTAGGAGCATATGCGTACAAGGGAGATAGTTCATATAATATCCATAATGGTTGGCTTCGTGAAAACGGTGATGACGCTAACGTAAAATTATTCGGAAATTCAAGACAGATGGTATTTAGAACAGATGGAACATCAGAATACGCCGGAGGAATTGGTGGCTATCCGTTCGCCTGGATGTACGGTGGAGACAGTTCCGGGAACCGTAGAATGTTATTGAATACTAGTGGTCAGCTGTGGTGTTCAAACTATGGCTGGCTGCATGATAAATTCGCTTATAAAGCCGGTGCATCCTCTCAAAATTTCAGTAGCAAAGAATGTTACGTACAAAATTGGGTGCGTACACAAGGGAATGCTGGACATTATTGGGAAGGTTCATCAAATGGTAACGGTTGGCACATTTATCCAAAAAATAGAGCCGATATGTATATACGAACCGGTTCGGGTAACGGTGGTCTAGCATTTACTGTTGCAAATACTACAGTGCGTGGGTATATTCATTGTACAACGAGCAACGAGATAGGATTTTTAAATTCGGTACGTTATTGGTCTCTTCGTATGGATGACAGTCATAACTGTCAAGTGTATGGGCGATTGTATGCTTCTGGATACGTATACACAAATATGCTTGCCAGGTATTATAACAGTTCGGGGAACAACGGCGCCGCCCAAACCAACCGACCCATAAGCGTATACGCACAATATCACATGAGGTGTTCCGAACTGCAAGTGACAAGTGATCGTCGCATAAAAACAGATATCGTAGATGTCGACGACGGATCTGCATTAGAATTGCTTCGTAAGATACAACCTAAAACATATGGATACGTAGACACAATGGAAAAGGGAACTAAACGCGTTTATGGGTTCATCGCACAGGAAATAAAAGAGTTGATACCAGAAGCTGTTGATGTGAGTGAAGGAGACCTACCAAACATATATGGACATGCTACTGTTGATCATGAACAGAATACTATTACATTCAGAGATTTTGACACGAATAATTTGAATCAAACGGATAGTATCATATACATCGACCAAGATGATAAGAGACA
>Ga0213862_10000191_pt1 | contig 25848 bp, 22 predicted proteins | sample PICome_7_FD_160092 | JGI IMG/M metagenome (GOLD analysis project Ga0213862, IMG submission 160092) | Coastal seawater microbial communities near Pivers Island, North Carolina, United States - PICO266 | ecosystem: Environmental > Aquatic > Marine > Coastal | place: USA: North Carolina... | reverse complement strand
TTTTACTTATACTAATACTGGTGACAAACCCTTAATAGTTACTGATATCAAAAGTACTTGTGGATGTACTGTTCCTAAAAACTGGAATAAATCTCCATTAGCACCAGGTGAATCTTCAACCTTTACAGTTAATTTTGATGGCAAAGGAGCTAACAAGGTCTCAAAGACCATTAATGTTTTTGCAAACACTCCAAAGACTAAAGAGAGTGTAAGAATAACTGCTTTTATAAATAATCCAAACGCTGTAAAACAACAAACATTACCAAATTTATAAATAATGGATTATTATATATTTCCAGTAGCATTACTACTAATATTTTATTTTTTTATAATTCGACCTCCTATTGCTAGATCAAAAAAAGAGAAAAAATTTAATTCTGAGCTAAAAAGAGGCAAGAGAGTTATTACTAAAAGTGGGATGTATGGAAAAATTTTTGAAATAAATGATAAGGACAATAGTTGTATTATTGAAACTCAAGCTGGAAAAATCAAATTTGACAGAGCCGCTATTTCAATGGACTTGAGTGAAAAGCTGAATAAGAAATCATAAGTAATTTTTATTTTTTATAGTTTTCGCTATTAAGAGTTAATTCACATATTTTACAAATCACCTTTGTTGCGCTTATCATACTATTTAGTGGTAGGTATTCGTATTTTCCATGAAAATTATGACCTCCAGCAAATATATTTGGACATGGTAGCCCCATAAAACTTAGTTGAGAGCCGTCTGTTCCTCCTCTAATCGGTTTTATTATTGGTTTTATTCCTAAGTTAATCATAGCCTCTTTTGCTATTTGTATGATATGCATATGCGGCTTAATCTTATCTCGCATATTAAAATATTGATCATTTAATTCAATACTAAATATATTTTGATCAAATTTTTTATTTAATGATTCTATTAAGTCGATCAAATATTTTTTTCTAGCATTAAATTTATCTAGATCATGATCTCTGATTATATAGTTTAACTCAGTTTTTTCAACTTCACCTTTGATAGATGTTAGGTGATAAAAGCCTTCGTAGTCTGTAGTATTTTCTGGTGTTTCATTATTAGGTAAATGATTAATAAACTCACTAGCATAATACATTGAATTTACCATTTTATTTTTTGCATAACCTGGATGTACAATTTTACCCGAAACATTTATAATTGCTTGAGCAGCATTAAAATTCTCATATTCTAGCTCCCCGATCTGACTACCATCCATAGTATATGCCCAATCAGCTCCAAACTTATTTACATTGAATTTGTGTGCTCCTCTTCCAATTTCTTCATCTGGGGTAAAACCAATTTTTATATCCCCATGTTTAATATGTGGATTATTAATTAAATATTCCATCGCCGATATTATCTCACATACTCCAGCTTTATCATCCGCACTTAATAAAGTTGTACCATCTGTAGTAATAATCGTTTGACCTTTATATTGTTTGATTTCTGGAAAATAATCTGAGGATAAAATTATATTTTTTTCAATATTAAGTATTATGTCATTTCCATCATAATTATTGATTATTTGAGGATTTATATTGGTTCCAGTAAAATCTGGAGAAGTGTCAAAATGCGAAATAAAGCCTATAGTTGGACAATTTTTATTTGAATTGGATGGTAATGTTGCATATATATATGCATTTTCATCTATTACTATATCACTTAAACCAATTTTTTTCAAGTCACCTACAATTTTGTTTGCAATGTTCCATTGACTATCTGTACTAGGAGTATCTAATGAATTTGGATCACTTTGAGACTCAATTTTTATATAAGAAATAAATCTGTTTAAAATTTTATTTTCATCTAACATTTAAGTATATTTTTTTTAAAATTAGCTATATAGAACTTAATTTACAAGATCTTATTCGTTTACTTTTTTTCTTAATTGATTTTAATTTACTTTTGTTTTAAAGTATCAATTTATGTACAAAAAAGTTCTCTTGCCGATATTATTCTTAATAGATCCAGAGAAAGTACATAACTTTACTTTTTTTTTAATAAAATATCTTTTCAAGATTCCATTTTTAAAATTTATTATTAAAAATATATACTGTTCTTCAAATAAAAATTTTGAAAAAAAATTATTTGGCTTAACATTTAAAAACCCAATTGGACTTGCAGCAGGTTTTGACAAAAATGCTGAGCTATATAACGAACTAAGCTGTTTCGGATTTGGATTTATAGAAATTGGTACAGTTACCCCTAAACCTCAAGATGGAAATCCAAAAAAAAGACTCTTTAGACTAAAAGAAGATTCTGGAATAATAAATAGAATGGGATTCAATAATTTGGGGGTTGATAAAATAGTTAAAAATTTAAAAAAAAATAAAAATGTTTTAATTGGTGGTAATATTGGAAAAAATAAAATAACAGCCAATAATAATGCTATTGATGATTACTTATTTTGTTTTGAAAAATTATTTAATTATGTAGATTATTTTGTGATTAATGTAAGTTCTCCAAACACTCCAAATCTTAGGGAATTACAAGAAAAAAAACCATTAACTAACTTGATTAATTCTATAGTTATTGCTAATAATAAAAATTCTATACCTAAACCAATATTATTAAAAATAGCCCCTGATTTAAATGATAACCAACTTTTAGATATTATATCTATTGTAGAAGATACTAATATAGATGGTTTAATAGCAACAAATACTACAGTTGACAGATCTAATTTAATTTCCAAAAACAAGAGTGAATTAGGAGGGTTAAGTGGTAAACCTCTTGGTAATAGATCTACAGAGGTGATAAAATTCATATGTAATAATAGAAGTAAATATTTTCCAATAATAGGTGTTGGAGGTATTTGTTCTGTAAAAGATGCATTAGAAAAAATTGATGCTGGTGCTGATTTACTTCAAATTTATTCGGGCTTTATTTATGAAGGCCCTAAGTTGATTAGGTCTATCAATAATGCAATATTGAGTAAATAAAATAAGCATCAGTTTACTATTTTATAAACTGATGCTTATTTTATAATTTATTATAAAAATTATTGACAATCAGAACTTAATCTCCATAGTTTACCACCATTTTCATTTAGCATTATGCCACCATCACATTCAAATGAAATTATCACTTGTATTCCATCAATTATTAAACTATATCCGTCATATGTATAAGATTCTGTACCAGGGATTCTATCTGCAGCAGTTAATGCATTGAAATCTGCATCAGTACAGGGATTAGTAGTAGTACAGTTTGCATAAGATGTATATCTAGTACCATCTACGAATTCATACATTGTATTTGCATATGTTCTGTCTTCAGGGTCCGGAGACCATAGCCATTTACCTTCGACAGTGTATGCTGGTAATGGATTATCTTCTGATTCTTCGTCACAGCTAAAAGCAAATATTAATAAAGTTGAGATTAAAAGTATTTTTTTCATGATTATTTAATTATTAATTTTTTAACAGAGCTAGAATTATTTGAAATTATTTTAATAAAATATATTCCTTTATTAAATCCTCTCAGTGATATATTTAGAGTTGGTAATTGATTAATCTTTTCTGATTTAGTTAATTTCCCATTAATGTCATAAATCAAAAATTCATTAATAGTTTTATTGCCTGTAACTATAACATATTCTGTAGTAGGATTAGGAAATATAAAAAACGAATTATTTTGATGATCAAATATATTGAAGTACTCATTTTTAATTAAAGTATTTTCTTCAAACCCAAAGTCTCTTCCATAGATTATTTGATTATTATTTTCATCTAACAATTCGTAATATTCAGATCCAAGATTCCAACTATCATTAGTTAACCCATCTCCAGCGCTATCATACATTGTAAATGTATAGCAATCTTGAGCAGCATCAAACTCATACTCGTACAAACCTTGACTATCATAAGGGCCGCCAGAATATAGAATATTTCCTAAGCTATCTTTGAATTCCCATGTATTTTCATTTATTCCATTTTTAACACTAACATTTAAATAAATTTTTGAAGTTTCGTATGTATTAGATTCAAAGCTTATATAATCCGGATATACCTTAGTGATACTTTCTGTTCCATTGGATATTTTTAAACTAACGTCATAACTTCCAGGGCTCATATAGGTGTGTGTAAAACTTTCTGTTGTGTAATCGATAATATCATCTCCGTCAATATCCCATTCCCAAGAAATAGCATCTGAAAATGCATCTTCAGAAAATTCAACGACAAGTTGTTCTCCACATTCTTGAATATTTTGATTAGAAGTAAAACTAACTCCAAACGATGGGCATGTGTAATAGTTTTTATAAATATGGTATCCAGCATACATACGAGCATATTGATCTTCACTTAAAGTGTCAGTACACTCTTGGGGGGCATAGGACATGATGTTACTAGTGTCTGGATTAAAAATATTTCCTTGTGCATCTGTGGTTGGGGTTCCTGATTCACTATATAAACAGTTGACGTTATTAACATTTGAATAACCTAATTGCGGGTCAGCAGGTGTGTCACATAAAAGATCTCCTGCGGTTAAACAATTTGTACCACTAACAAGTTCATTAGTTAAAGTACCATTTTGCGGTCCGTGAGTATGAATTAAATTTAAATGATGCCCCATTTCATGAGTTAAGGTTGTATTAGAGTTTCCAGTTGTACAACCATTATCCATTACAACAACATCATAATAAGGATTGGAATTTCCTGGAAGATATGTATAACCGCATGCTCCACCATCTCCAAATGAGATACTATCAACAAAGTAAAGGTTTAAAATATCGGGATAATGATTTGAGAATAGTTGATCTTGTTGAGTTTCTTGATCGAATTCGTAGAGAGATGAACTATTTATATAGTTTACATCATCACATACATAAAACTCAACGAATGAATTCAGAAAATACGAATTTACTTCTTCCAGTTCAGTTAATACATCATTTATATCAATTCCACCGCTTCCATCATCATTGGTAACTATATGTACTTGAATTGGAATACTAGAAAGAGCAGTAGAAGATTTATTTTGTCTTAAGTTATAATATTCATTTTCATAATACTTAATGAGATCCATATTTTCATTGATAAAATCAATATCTTCTTGAGTAGTTATTGTTCCACATAGTTTTTCTTGTGCATATGTAGAGCTAAAATTTAAAAAAGTGATAAGTATAACTAAAATTGAGTAAGGATACATTTATATTTTTTTATAAATATAATCAATTACTATGCCATTTAATTTAACAATGATATATATTAAAATTCATTATTTTTATAATAATGTATATTTATGGAAATACTTTTTTCATTTTTAATAACTAGTTTACTTTTATCTCTATCTCCAGGTCCTGATAATGTATATGTTTTATCTAATACTTTAAGTAATGGTAAAAAGGCGGGATTTTTCACTGTTTTAGGATTAGTTAGCGGCTGTTTATTTCATACAACATTACTGACATTTGGTGTTTCAGAGCTTATAAGTCAAAGTAATACTGCATTAATTGTAATAAAAGTATTTGGAGTTTTTTATTTATTGTTTTTAGCATTTAAAGAATTTAACTCAAGTTTAAATCTTAATATTAATACAATCAATAAAAATTATAAATCCAGTTTAAATCATTTTATAACGGGATTGTTAATGAATATTTTAAACCCTAAAGTTTATTTTTTCTTTTTGGGTCTTTTTCCTGCTTTTCTTTTTGTAAATCCTGATGAAAATGAATTAAGTTTTAAATCGCAATTTTTTATTCTAGGTTTTATATTTATGATAGTAACAGCGATTGTGTTTTCTCTAGTAGTTGTTTTTTCTTCGATTGCATCAAAATATTTAGTTGGTAAAAAGTTATTTCATTTATTAATGAAATGGATTCAAATAATAATTTTTATTTCTATAGCTACAATAATACTTTTTTCAGTTTAAAGGTGTTTAAAAAAAAAATAGCATTATTTTTAATATATGATTGATAAAGTAAAGATCATAGAATGTCCTCGTGATGCAATGCAAAGTATAAAGAGATTTATTCCTACTGATTTAAAAATAAGTTATTTACAAAGTGTAGTTAATGTAAATTTTGATATAGTTGATATTGGTAGCTTTGTATCTCCAAAAGCAATCCCTCAGTTATGTGATACAGAACTTGTATTAAACGAAATTGATCTTTCCCATTCAATTTCAGATTTATTAGTAATTGTTGCAAATGAAATAGGAGCTAGAAAAGCTGTTAAACAAGATAAAGTAACGTATCTTGGATATCCTTTTTCTATTTCGGAGAATTTTCAAATACGAAATACTAATAAAACAATTGAGCAGTCTGAAAAAATACTCAAAAAAATATTATCAATTGCAAATCAAAATGATAAACAAGTAGTGGTATATTTATCTATGTGTTTTGGTAACCCTTATGGTGATCCGTGGAATTTAGATATTGTAAATTCTTGGATAAAAAGATTGAGTAATTTAGGAGTTAATATTATTTCATTAAGTGACACAATAGGAACTTCTAATCCTGAATCTATAAAATCTATCTTTTCAAGTGTATATAAAAATTATAATCATATTGAGTTTGGCGCTCATTTACATACTGATATTTCATCTTGGCACGATAAAATGAAGAGTGCAATTGAAGCTGGATGTAGAAGGTTTGACGGAGCTATTAAAGGATTTGGAGGTTGTCCAATGGCCAGTGATGATTTAGTTGGTAATATGCCTACCGAAAAGATAATTTCTTTTTTAAAAACAACAAAAATGTCAACAAAAGTAAAAACTATGAGTTTCGAAAGTTGTTATAATCATTCTTTGGAGATATTTAACAACTATCAATAATTATTTTTTTCTAGTTCCAAACCACTTGTATCTGTTTCTAGCTATAATATCATATAAATAATCAAGTATACCTCTTGGAATAATTTTTAAAACAATCATAGGTTTAAATAATAAATTTAAATTAGAAAATATATTAATTATAGCGTTGGATTTTCTGTTTAGATTATCTTTTGAATTAACTAATATTATAGATTCTTTAGATTTTGCTTCTTTTTTAGAAATGTATTTACTTGCTTCATCAGATTCTAATGATATAAAATCATATTTATTTTTAGAGTCTAATTTTTCAATAATTTTCACAGATGTACAACATAAATTACAGTTGGAATCATATAAGATTTTATCTTGTTTCATTATATTCTAGTGAACATTACAAAATTAATTATATTTTTTTTATGTCTTTAATTAATATTCAAATTTTTATAATAAAAGAGAACTAAATTATAAATTGTATATTTGCATGCAATTATAATCTAATTGCTGATGAATTCATTCCCACATAAAATTATTGGTGAAGGCCTTACTTACGATGACGTTTTGCTAATTCCAAATTATTCTCAAATTTTACCTAGAGATATCAATATAAAGACAAAATTTTCAAAAAATATATCAATTAATATTCCGATTATTTCTGCTGCAATGGATACAGTTACCGAAAGTAGAATGGCTATAGCTATTGCTCAGGAAGGAGGTATTGGTGTTCTGCATAAAAATATGACTATTGAAGAACAAGCAATCAAAGTAAAGAAAGTTAAAAGAGCAGAAAGTGGAATGATTATAGATCCTGTCACATTACCTTTAACTTCAACAGTAAAAGACGCTAATTCCTTTATGAAAGAATATAGTATTGGAGGTATTCCTATTGTAGATAATGATAAAAAGCTTTTAGGAATTGTAACTAATAGAGATTTGAGATTTGAAAAAAATAACAACAGACCTATATCTGAAGTTATGACTGATAGTAATTTAGTTACTGTAAGTGAAGGAACTTCCTTGCAAGAGGCTGAAGTTATTTTACAGAACAATAAAATTGAAAAATTACCAGTTGTTGATAAGGATTATAAGCTAATTGGATTAATTACTTTTAGAGATATCACTAAATTAACTTTAAAGCCCAATTCTAATAAAGATAAATATGGAAGGCTTAGAGTTGCTGCTGCTATTGGAGTTACAGTTGATGCTATTAGCAGGACAAAAGCTTTAGTAGCTTCTGAGGTTGATGCTATAATAATTGATACAGCCCATGGTCATACTAAAGGAGTTGTTGATTTATTGAAAAAAATAAAGAAAAAATTTCCAAGTCTAGACGTTATTGTTGGAAATATCGCAACTGGAGAAGCTGCAAAATATTTAGTAGACGCAGGTGCGGATGCTGTTAAGGTAGGTATAGGTCCAGGATCTATTTGTACAACAAGAGTTATTGCAGGAGTTGGATTTCCTCAACTTTCTGCTGTTATTGAAGTTTCTAATGCAATTTCAGGATCTGGAATACCTGTAATTGCCGATGGCGGAATTAAATATACTGGAGACATATCCAAAGCAATTGCTGCAGGTGCAGATTGTGTAATGTTGGGTTCATTAATAGCAGGAACTGAAGAATCACCAGGTGAAACTATTATTTTTGAAGGAAGAAAGTTTAAATCTTACAGGGGGATGGGATCTGTAGAGGCTATGAAAGAAGGGAGTAAAGATAGATATTTTCAAGATGTTGAAGATGATATCAAAAAACTAGTTCCAGAAGGTATTGTTGGGAGAGTGCCATTTAAAGGAAAATTACAAGAAAGTATTCATCAATTTATTGGAGGTTTAAGAGCAGGTATGGGATATTGTGGGTCAAAAGATATTAAAGCCTTTCAAGATAATTCAAAATTTATTAAAATAACATCATCAGGAATAGTTGAAAGTCATCCACATGGTGTTAGTATAACAAAAGAAGCTCCAAACTATTCTAGATAAACATTATATTTAATATTCATGTATCATTTATTATTATTATTATTAACCCCTTTTTTAATTTCTTCTAATCTAAAAGATAAGACCCTATTCACTATTGATAATGATAAAATATTATCAAAAGAATTTATAAATGTCTACAAAAAAAACCTTAATATAATTGATGAAAAGGAACAAAAGGATTTAGATAATTATTTACAATTATATATCGACTATAAGCTTAAAATTTTAGATGCTTATGAAAAAGATTATGATAAAAATCCTAAATATATTAATGAGTTAAATAATTACTCAAATCAATTAGCATCTAATTATTTATATGATAAAAAATCACAAGAATTTTTATTAAATGAAGCTTATGAAAGAACTCAAAAAGAAATTAAGGTTAGTCATATTTTGATCAGATTAGATCCAGAAGAGTCAGATACTTTAGATGTTTACAATAAATTATTAAAATATAGTGATGATTTCAAATCTATGGATTTAAACTATTTAAAAAAGAAATATCATGATGGTGAAAATATTTTTGTCGAAGACTTAGGTTATTTTTCTGCTTTTAAAATGATATATTCATTTGAGTCAGTTGCATATAATACAGAAATTGGAAGTATTTCTAAACCTTTTAGAACAAGATTTGGATATCATATTTTAAAAGTTTTAGATAAAAGAAACTCTTTAGGGCAGGTTACAGTTGGTCATATAATGCTGTCTAAAAGTAATAAAGATTCGAAGTCTAAAATTTATCAATTAAAAGATTCGTTAAATAATGGAGCAGATTTTGAATTTTTTGCAAAGAGATATTCAGAGGATAAAAACAGTTCACTAAAAGGTGGTAAATTAAAACCATTCACAAGTGGTCAATTAAACTCAATTCCTTTCGAAAATATGGCATTTAGTCTTGATAATACTAATGAAATATCCGAACCTGTAGAAACCAAGTTTGGTTGGCATATATTAAAGTTATACTCAAAATCTAATCTTAAATCTTTTGAAATGATGAAGGAAGAATTATTAAAAAAAATTAATAATAATTCTAGATCTAAATTTATAACGGATTCGTTTTATAAAAAGTTGTTAGATAAATATCATTTAACATATAATATTAATTTAGATTATTTTGATAAAAATATGTTTGATAATGATGAAAATATATTATTAGAGATCCCTGAAAACTTTGAAAAAAATAAAATTTTATTATATATAAAGGAGAATCCATTGACTTACATCGATTTTGCAAACTTTTTAATTAATCATAAATCTGATAAAAAAATTAAAAAGAAAAACTTAAATAATCTCTTTATAAATTTTCTTAACTTATCTCTAGTTACTTTTTATAAAAATAATCTTGAGACTGAAAACCTTGAATATGCTCAAATCTACAATGAATATAAAGAAGGTTTATTACTTTTTGATCTGATGGAAAATGAAGTTTGGAATAAAGCTAAAAATGATACAATAGGATTAAGATTATTTTATAATGAAAATAAAAATCTATTTTTAGATAGAAATAATAATTATAAATCTTTTGATAATATTAAAGGAGAAGTAATTACAAAGTATCAATCCTACATAGAAAATAAATGGATTTCAAATCTAAGAAAAAAGAAAAAAATTAAAATTAACAGAAAAGTTTTTAAAAATATAAAAAGAGAATTTAGTTATGATTAGATCTTTATTTTTTTTATTATTCATATTTTCTTGTAATTATTCTTTAAAAAATGACTCTGATATTTTGTTGGCAAAAGTGGATGATGAGGTCTTAAAACTCAATAAAATTAAAGACTACATTGACTTTGGCTCTACCAAAAAAGATAGTATTTTAATTTTAAACAATTTTGTTAATAATTGGGTTTCAGATAAATTATTGATAAAAAAAGCTTTACTAAATATTCCTGACACGAGTTTAAGTCAAATCGATTCTTTGGTAAATGATTATAAAAATGAATTAATTATTAGTTCTTATTTAGATGCAGTAATAGATAATAGTATGAATCTTGAAGTTTTTGATTCTGAATTAGATAGTCTTTATAATATGAATAAGCATACATTTATATTGAGTGAAGAATTATTTCAAATAAGATATTTGTATATCTCGGAAATCAACCCTGATTTAAGAATATTTAGATCTAAACTCAAAAGATTTAATGAATCGGATAGAATATACTTAGACTCTTTGTCTTTTCAATTAATAAATTTTTCATTAAATGATACAACATGGAAAAATAGAAATGAAATTTTATATGAGATTCCTGAATTAAAAAAGATTAACAAAAATTTGTTAAAAAAACCTAATTTTATTGAACTCAAAGATTCTTTAGGATTATATTTGGTTAAAATAAATAAAGTTCTGAATATTGGAGATTATGCTCCAATTCAGCACGTTTCTGAGACTCTTAAAAGAATCATTATAAATAAACGTAAACTTGAATTTATTGAATTAATAAGAAATGAAATAACTAATGAAGCAATTAAAAATAAATCACTTGAAATATTTTAAACAAAAAACAATTTTTGTTTTTCTTATCGCTTTTTTTTTAAATAATTATATTGTATCCCAAAGTGATCAAATTAATCAGACTCGAAATAAAATTGATGGTGTTGCAGCTGTTGTGGGCGATTTTTTAGTTTTAGATTCTGATATAGACAAGCAATTTGATCAACTCAAGGCATCAGGAATATCTACTGAAGATATGACTAGATGTCAAATTTTTGGTAAATTATTAGAAGATAAGTTGTATCAACATCACGCTATACAAGATAGTATTGAAGTCAATTCTATAGAAATTCAATCTTACGTTGATCAGCAGATTGATGCATTTGCTAAACAAATTGGCTCAATGGAAAAACTAATAAATTACTATAATAAAAACTCAGAACAAGAACTTCGAAATGAAATGTTTGAATTAAATAAAAGTTCTGAACTTGCCAAAAAAATGCAAGAAAATATAATATCTGAAACTGAAGTCACTCCAGAAGAAGTAAGACAGTTTTTTAACTCAATTCCAAAGGAAGATAGACCTTTATTTAATACAGAACTTAAAGTAGCACAGATAGTCGTTATTCCTGAAACAACACAAGAAGAAAAAGATAAAGTTATCGACAGACTTAAAGAGTTTAAAGCTGATGTAGTAGACAATGGTGCTAGTTTCACAACTAAAGCTGTGTTATACACAGAAGATTTTAGTTCAAGAAGAAATGGTGGTAAGTATATTTTAAATAAGAAACGTCCTCAAATGGTTAAAGAATACAGAGATGTTGCTTTTTCTTTACAAGAAGGCGAAATTTCTGATCCATTTGAAACTGATTATGGTTTTTTCATTATTTTGTTAGAGAAAATAAGAGGACAAGAATATGATGTTAGATCTATCTTATTAAAACCTAAAATTAATCCCTCAGATATAGCTGAAGCTCAGGATAAATTAGAGAATGTAAGACAAAAAATTATAGCAGGAGAAATCACATTTGCTGAAGCTGCCTTAGAAATAAGTGATGAACAGGAAACTAAGTATGAAGGAGGTAAATTAATTAACCCTGAGACTCAAGATTTTAATTTTGAATTAACTAAAATGGATCCTGAGCTATATTCGCAAATTGAAAAATTATCTGATGGTGAAATTAGTACAGTTTTAAGAGATGGAGATAGATTTAATCCTGTAAAGTTTAAAATATTAACTGTTTCAGATAGGATAGATGAACATGAAGCTGATTTTGCTAAAGATTATTTGAAAATTCAAGCTTTAGCATTGCAAAATAAAAAGTTAAAAGAAATTGAAAAATGGCAGGATCTTAAAATTGAAGACACCTACATTAAAATTGCTGATGAATATAAAGAATGTGATTTTTTCAGTAATTGGTTAAAAAAATAGTTATTTATTAAATATAGATATATGGCATTTGATATTAATATGATTAGAAAAGTTTATAAAAATATTTCTAATCGTGTAGATAAAGCGAAAGAAATTACTGGAAAAAAATTAACCTTATCTGAAAAGATATTATATTCTCATTTATGGAGTGGTAAAGCTGATCAAATATTTAATCGTGGAAAAGATTATGTTGATTTTTCACCCGACAGAATTGCATGTCAAGATGCAACTGCTCAAATGGCTTTATTGCAATTTATGCAAGCTGGTAAAAATAAAGTTTCTGTTCCAACAACTGTTCACTGTGATCATTTAATTCAAGCAAAGCAAGGAGCTGCTATTGACTTGAAGAGAGCAAATAGTGTTAGTAATGAAGTTTTTGATTTTTTAGCTTCTGTTTCTAATAAGTATGGAATTGGTTTTTGGAAACCTGGAGCTGGTATTATTCATCAAGTGGTTCTGGAGAACTATGCTTTTCCTGGAGGAATGATGATTGGAACAGACTCACATACTGTTAATGCAGGTGGATTAGGTATGATAGCTATTGGAGTAGGTGGAGCAGATGCTGTTGATGTTATGGCTGGTATGCCTTGGGAATTAAAATTTCCAAAATTAATTGGAGTTAAATTGACTGGAAATCTTAATGGATGGACATCTCCAAAAGATGTTATTTTAAAAGTGGCAGGTATACTAACTGTCAAGGGTGGTACAGGTGCTATAATTGAGTATTTTGGAGATGGAGCAAAGTCAATGTCATGTACAGGTAAGGGTACTATTTGTAATATGGGTGCTGAAGTAGGAGCAACAACATCAACATTTGGGTATGATGATTCCATGGAAAGATATTTAAGAGCAACGAATAGAAATGATGTTGCTGATGCTGCTAATGAGATTAAAGATTATTTAACTGCTGATCCTGAAGTTTATGAAAACCCAGAACAATATTTTGATAAAGTTATTGAAATTAACTTAGATGAATTAAGACCACACTTAAATGGTCCTTTTACTCCTGATTTAGCAACACCTGTTTCAGAAATGAGTGATAAGGCGAAAAATAATGACTGGCCTCTCAAAGTAGATTGGGGGTTAATTGGCTCTTGTACTAACTCATCATATGAAGATTTAGATAGAGCAGCATCAATTGCTAAACAAGCAGTTGATAAGAAATTATCAATTAGTTCAGATTTAGGAATTAATCCTGGCTCTGAACAAGTTAGATATACTGCTGAAAGAGACGGTCTTCTTAAGATTTTCCAAGATTTAAATGCTACGATTTTTACAAATGCTTGTGGACCATGTATAGGTCAATGGGATAGAAGTGATTTAAAAGGTGATGAGAAAAATACAATTGTACATTCTTTTAACAGAAACTTTTCCAAAAGAGCTGATGGTAATCCAAATACTCATGCATTTGTTGGTTCTCCAGAAATGGTTACTGCAATAGCTATTTCAGGAAGACTAGACTTTGATCCAATTAATGACACGTTAATAAATGATGAAGGGAAAGAAGTTAAGCTAGATCCTCCTTTTGGAAAAGAATTACCTCCATCAGGTTTTGAAGTTGAGGATGCGGGATATATTGAGCCAATACAAGATGGTAGTTCTATCCAAGTAACTGTAAACCCTAGTTCTGAAAGATTACAATTATTAACCCCTTTTGAACCAATTGGTAATGAAATTAAAAATGCTAAACTTTTGATTAAAGTATATCAAAAATGTACAACTGATCATATTTCAATGGCAGGGCCTTGGTTAAGATATAGAGGTCATTTAGATAATATTTCTAATAATTGTCTTATTGGAGCAGTTAATATTTTTAATAAAAAAACTAATTTTATTAAAAATCAATTAACCGGTGACTATGGGGGAGTTCCCGATATTCAAAGATATTATAAATCAAATGGAGTAAAGACAATTGTTGTAGGGGATCATAATTACGGAGAAGGTTCATCACGTGAGCATGCTGCAATGGAGCCTAGACATCTCGGAGTTTGCGCCGTAATTGTTAAGTCTTTTGCTAGAATTCATGAAACAAATTTAAAAAAACAAGGTATGTTAGGATTAACTTTTAATAATGAGTTGGACTATGATTTAATCCAAGAAGACGATACATTTAACTTCTTAGATTTAGATCAATTTGCGCCTGGTAAACCTCTTAAAATTGAGTTAGTTCACTCAGATAACTCTAAGGATATAATTATTGTTGATCATACTTATAATGATTCTCAAATCGAATGGTATAATGAGGGCTCTGCTTTGAATTTAATAAAAAAACAGAACTTTTAAATTTATTTTAATTGTTTTATTCCAGATATAAAAAAAGGAATAATAGGTAAGCTTTTCATAATTGAAAGTTTCATGCTGAAATTACTCTCATTAGAAAGAAAAGCTAGTATTGTTTCTAATTTATTATTTTTAAATAGTTTACAAAAAACATCTTTCCCAGACATTTTTCTGTTAATTAAAACATCAAGTAATGTTTTATCGAACCATTGATTCACTTTTTCTCCAAATGTAATAGGAATTTTAGGGTATTTATCAACTTTTAGTTTATCTACAATCTTAGAAATATTTTTTTGAATAAATTGAAAAGTATATCCTGTACTAGCCTTTGTGTATCCTCCAGCTGTTCCTATATTAAAAATATTTTTCTTTGGATTACCTTTAAATTTTGCAAGAGACATTGGGATTATGCCAGATTCTTTATGTTTAATCGTGTAATCATCAATTTCTAACACTTCTTTGATGTATCTAGTTAATGCTAAAGTGTATTTTTCTTTTTTTAAAACATCAGGGCTGAATAGGGTATATTCAACTAGAGCTTCTTTATCTGATATAGGTAAAACATACATGAAAGTTGCTCCATCTTCCTGAGTAATATTAAAATCCATTAATCTACCAATTTTTGAATCAAATGATTTTTTTTTAGTCTCTATAACCCATCCATTAAAATGCTGAAGAAGAGAGTTTTGTTTATTAATTTTAGGATTAAATATGGGGGTTGAATTAAATACATATTTCCCTTCATATGTATTTTTGTTAGTTTTAATAAAGCAACAGTCTTTATATGAATTAATTTCAATAATTTCTTCAAAAATAAAATTAACTTTTTTAAACTTTTTGATGTAGTCAAGTACAAAATTATAAAAATCAATACCACGAATCATTTTATAAGTGTAAGATTCTAAAGCTTGTTTTTTTTGAAATGAATCAGTAATGAATTCTAATTTGTTCCATTTGGAATGAACGATAGATTCAAAAGGCCCTAGTTTTTGTTCCCAATAACACCAGGTTCTATCATTTTTATTCTTTTGATCTTTGTCAATCACTAAAATTGATTTATCCTGAAGTTCGGTAGTTTGATAAATCTTATATAATAAACTTAATCCTGAGCATCCTGATCCTGCAATTATATAGTCGTATTTCAAATTTATTTTTTAAAGTATTTAAAAGGAACAATTAACATTCCAAAACATTCACTTTTATCCTTGTTTAAATTTTTATGATGAATTTTATGCGCCCTTCTAACCCCTTTTGCATACCAGTTATTTGCTTTTCTAAATAACTTGAATCTCTGATGAATAAATATATCATGAACAATAAAATATGAAGCTCCATATGCCATAATACCAAATCCAATAGGAAGTCCATACCAAAACCCTTCATAGCTCCATAAATAAAAGCATCCCATACTAACAACAGCATAAAAAATAAAAAATAAATCGTTTCTTTCAAACCAACTATTATGATTCTTTTGATGATGATCTTTGTGAATATTCCACAAAAATCCATGCATTATATATTTATGAGTAAACCAAGCCATAAATTCCATTATACAAAAAGTAATAATAAATGTTGTAATCCAAAAAACTATATTCATAATAAATTAAGTTGATATTTAACAAAACTTCTAGTTAATAATTCAATTTTTTTATAATTTGGCACTCTAATTCTTGTATTTTTTATTTCAACTGCAGGAGTTTTTTTTAATTTTTTCAATAATTGATTGTAATATCTGTACGCCATAAATACACCAAATTTTGCTTCTAATGGTAATTGTTTAATTCCATTTAAACCGTGACTAAAATCATCTTCAATTTCTTTAATTATTTTTATTTTAGAAGATTCATTTAGATTATCTAAGTCTGTATTTGGAAAATATGTTCTATCTAAAACTTCGAAATCGTCTTTTAGGTCTCTTAAAAAATTTACTTTCTGAAATGCAGATCCAAGTTTCATAGCAAAACTTTTAAGTTTTTTATATTTATCGCTATCACCATTTACAAAGACTTTTAAGCACATTAAGCCAACAACATCTGCAGACCCGTATATGTACTCTTTATATTCTTTGTCAGTCATATACTTTTTCTTGTATAGATCTTTTTTCATGCTACTCATGAATGATTCTACTAAAGATTTATCTATATTAAACTTGTGGTAAGTATATTGAAACGAGTTTAGTATAGGATTTAAATGTATTTTGTTTTTTAATGATTTATGAAGATCATTTGAAAAATCTTCGAATAAAATTTCTTTATTATAGTCATGGAAAGAATCTACGATTTCATCAGCAAATCTAACAAAACCATAAATATTATATATATGTTTGCGAATTCCCTTTGAAAGCATTTTTGTTGCAAGAGAAAATGAAGTGCTGTAAGTCTTTGTTACAATCTTACTACAATCATTAGATACTTCGTCAAAAATTCTTTTCATTTAGTATAAAATTTCTAGAACAATAAATTTAATTTATTTTTTTTAAATCAATTTGTTTTTTTTATTAAATCTGCAACAAGTTTTCCAGAAACAATTGCAGGTGGAACTCCTGGTCCAGGAACTGTTAGCTGACCAGTAAAATATAAGTTATTAACTTTAGAACTCTTTAATTTAGGTCTCAAAAATGAAGTTTGCATTAAGGTATTAGCTAATCCATATGCATTTCCTTTGTATGAATTATATTCACTTATAAAGTCATTAACACAAAATGATTTTTTATAAATAATGTGACCAAATATTTTTTGATTTGTTATTTTTTCAATTCTATTAATAACAATTTTAAAGTATTTCTCTCTCAGCTCTTCATTGTCTTCTAAACCAGGAGCTAAAGGAATTAATATAAACCCATTTTCGCAGCCCTTAGGAGCAGTATGACTGTTTGTTATTGATGTAAAATTAGCATAAAATAAGGGTTTTGAAGGCCATTTAGGATCTTTATATATTTCCTTTGAATGTAGATTAAAGTCAGTATCAAAAAATAAATTGTGATGAGTTAAATTTTTAAGTTTTTTGTCAAAACCAAGGTAGAATAATAAAGACGATGGAGCTAGTGTTTTATTTGACCAATATTTTTTTGAGTATTGTCTTAAGGATTTTGGTAATAATGTTTCTGTATGATTGTAATCAGCACCTGATAAAACATATTTACTTTTAATGATTTTATCCCCAATCTTAATTCCAATTGCAGTTCTATTATTTGTAACTATTTGAGAAACATTTGAATTATTATAATACTTAACTCCTAATGATGATCCAATATTAATCATTGCATTTACAACATCATAAAATCCATTTTTTGGTTGCCAAGTTCCTAAACCAAAATCAGCATAATTCATGAAATTATAAAACGCCGGTGTATTAGAAGATTCAGCTCCTAAAAATAGTACTGGAAACTCTAATATAGATCTTAGTTTAGGATTTTTAAATCTTTTATGAACCTGTTTTTTTATATTAGTAAAAAAATAACCTAGTCTTTTTGCTGTATCAACTGTAATTAATTCCATTGGAGTAATTCCTGGCATTTTATAAAGCATGTCTGTGACAGCTATTTTATAATTATCTCGCGCCATTTTAATGAATTTCATTAATTCTTTAGCACTTCCTTTTTCTTCATTTTCGAATACTTTATAGATTTTTTCTAATTCATCTGGGATAGCTATAAAGTCATTTTCAGCAAAATAAACATGATATGCTGGGTTTAATTTTTTAAGACTATAAAAATCTGAACTTTTTTTACCAAAATCATTAAAAAATTTTTCAAATACATCAGGCATCCAGTACCAACTAGGGCCCATATCAAATGTGAACCCATCTTCTTTAAACTGCCTGGCTCTACCACCAAATTCAGCATTTTTTTCATAAACACTAACTTTATAACCTATTTTAGCTAAATAGCAAGCTGCTGAAAGAGATGAAAATCCAGAACCTAAAATTGATATATCTTTTTTCATAGTTAATATAGTGCGTACGAGAAGACTCGAACTTCCACAACTAAATAGTCATTAGGCCCTCAACCTAACGCGTCTACCAATTCCGCCACGTACGCAAACATAAGAAGCAAATATATAATATATTGAGTTAAATTATATTTAAAAAATATACTATAATAATAATTTTATTATTTATTTAACATTATATTTTTTTTGTTAAATTGCTTATCTATTATTAAACAAGATATTATGAAATTTACTTTAAATATATTATTGATATTAATTCTTTCTTTTTCTAATTTATTTGCTCAAAAAAATAAAAATAAAACATCTGATCATTTTATAGATAATATTAATTTGAACGGATTACAATGGAGAAGCTTAGGTCCATCTTTAACATCTGGTAGAATCTCTGATTTAGCTATTAACCCTGATAAGCCATTTGAATATTATGTAGCTGTTGCATCGGGTGGTGTTTGGAAAACTTCAAATTGGGGTCTAAACTACACACCAGTATTTGATAATGAATCTTCTTACTCAATTGGTTGTATTACTATTGATTCAAACAATACTAATGTTGTTTGGGTAGGTACTGGAGAAAACAATAATCAAAGATCTGTGGCTTATGGTGATGGAATTTATAAATCTTTAGATGGAGGTAAATCATGGAAAAATATGGGTCTTAAAAACTCAGAACATATTGGAAATATAATAGTACATCCTGAAAATTCTGATGTGGTATATGTTTCTGTATATGGACCATTGTGGAGTAAAGGTGGAGACAGAGGTATTTATAAAACTGAAGATGGTGGATTAACATGGAATAAAATATTATTTGTAGATGAGCATACTGGTTTTAACGAGATACATATGGACCCAAGAAATCCAGATGTATTATATGCAGCAAGTCATCAAAGAAGAAGACATGTTTATACATATGTAGGTGGTGGTCCTGGTTCTGGATTACATAAATCTACAGATGGTGGTATAACATGGAGAGAAATTAATAGAGGACTTCCTAGTGTCGAAATTGGAAGGATTGGAATAGATATTTCTGATGCGAATCCAGAAATCATCTATGCAATTGTTGAAGCTGCTAATAATAAAGGTGGTTTTTATAAATCTACTGATAGGGGAGAAAATTGGATAAAACAAAGTAGTAAAGTTACAAGTGGTAATTATTATCAAGAAATATTTGCAGATCCTATTGAACAAAATGTAGTTTATATAATGGACACTTGGATGTCTGTATCTCGCGATGGAGGTAAAACTTTTAATAATGTTGGGGAAGATTTTAAACATGTTGACAATCATGCAATGTGGATAAACCCTAATAATAATTCTCATTGGTTAGTAGGTAGTGATGGTGGTATTTATGAAACCTTTGATAATGCAAAAAATTGGGATTTTAAAGAAAATCTTCCTATTACTCAATTTTATAAAGTAGCGGTTGATAATGCTGAACCTTTTTACAATATATATGGAGGTACTCAAGATAATTTTAGTATGGGTGGTCCCTCAAGAGTGAAAACTGCTCACGGAATAACTAATCAAGATTGGTTTATCACTCATGGAGGTGATGGTTTTGAATCTCAAGTTGATCCACAAAACCCGAATATAGTTTATGCACAGTCCCAATATGGATGGTTAGTTAGATATGATAAATTAAGTGGTGAAGAAGTAGGTATTAAGCCAATAGCTAGAAAAGGTGAATTAGATTATAAATGGAATTGGGATGCTCCACTAGCTGTAAGTAAACATAAATCGGGAAGGTTGTATTTTGCAGCAAATAAAGTTTTTAGATCTGATGATTACGGAAATAGCTGGAAAGTAATTAGTGATGATCTTTCTAGAAAAATTGATAGAAATGAACTTAAAGTATATGACAGAGTTTTAAGTATGGATGCTGTTGCTAAGAATGGTTCAACTTCACCATATGGAACAATAGTATCATTATCAGAATCTCCACTAGATTCTAATTTTATTGCAGTAGGAACAGATGACGGATTAATCCAAATCACAAAAAATGGTGGCCAAAATTGGATAAAAATTGATAATATTAAAGGAGTCCCAGATATGTCGTATGTGAATAGTATTTATTTATCAAAACATAATATAAATGTGATTTATGCTGCATTCAATCATCATAAATATGGAGATTTTAAACCATACATATATAAATCTTCAGATCAAGGTAAAACCTGGGAATCTATCTCAAATAACCTTCCTGTAAGAGGTAGTATATATTCAATAGAAGAGGATCATATAGATAAAAATTTAATATTTTGTGGAACAGAATTTGGAGTATTTTTTTCTCCAAATTCAGGTGAAAGATGGAAGGAGTTAGGTAATGGGTTACCTACCATTGCTGTAAGAGATATGGCTATTCAAGAAAGAGAAAATGATTTAGTTCTGGGTACCTTTGGTAGAGGTTTTTATGTACTTGATGATTATTCTTCATTGAGGTCTATTGAGGATTATTACTCATTTGATAAATCTAATATTTTTAATGTAAGAGATCCACTTATGTGGGAAAAAAGTATGCCTTTAGGTCTTCCAGGGAAAGCTTTTCAAGGTGATAATTTTTATTCAGCGACAAATTTAGGTCCAGTAGCAATGATAACATATTATCATAATGATGATTTTAGTTCTTTAAAGTCTAAAAGACATAAAATTGAAAAAGAATTAATTAAAAATAATGACGATGTTAGTTATCCGTCTTATGAAGAATTATATGATGAAACTAATGAATTTAATGATAAATTAATTTTTACTATAAAAGACTCAGATGGATTAGTAATTAAAAAAGTTTTTAAATCTCCCAAAAAGGGGGTTCAACGTTTTCACTGGAATCTTCGATATGAGGAAAAAGTACCAGTAAGTTTTGTTGAATCTACTTTCTATAATCCTTTTGCAGGAATTTCAGAAGGAACTTTAGTTAAGCCTGGTAAATATTCTGTTGAAATGGATTTGTTTAACGGATCTGAATTTAAGAAATTATCTGAGCCAGTATTTTTTAATGTTCTTGCTTTAAATAATACCACAATGCCTGCATTAGATAGAGCTGATAAGGTAAGTTTTCAAAGAAAAGTTTCAAATTTAGAAGCGGATATGCTTTCAGCTTCAAAAATGTTGAGTGAGTCTAGTAATAAAATTAAATATTTTAAAAAAGCTATAAAAATAGCAGAAGCTCCATTTGATGAGCTGTCTAAACTGATTTATAAGACAGAAAATGAAATCAAAATTTTAACAACGTCATTTTATGGAAATTCTCTTAAGTCTAAATTAGATATTGATCAACCCCCAACTTCTTACAATAGACTTATGTCATTATTATATGAGCAGAAATATTCAACATCATCTCCTACTCAGACCCATATAAATAGTTACGAAATTGCTTTAGAAGAGTTCTCACCTCTTTATGATGAAATAAAAAACATATTAAAATTTAATATTAAAGAAATTGAAAACAAATTAAAGTTAATGAATGCTCCTTTTACTCCAGGAAGATTAAAATCTATGAATAAACAATAAAAAAACCCATCATTTAGATGGGTTTTGTGACCTGGCTGGGGCTCGAACCCAGGACCCTCTCCTTAAAAGGGAGATGCTCTACCAACTGAGCTACCAGGTCTTAATTATTTCATTAAGGGTGCAAATATAAAATCTTTAATTTATATTACAATGTTTTTTTATCAATAATTTTTTTCATTTTTAATCTGATATTACTTTATCATGAATATAATTTTAATAGGATATATGGGATGTGGCAAGACTACTATTGGTAATAATATTTCTAAAATATTAAACAAGAATTTTGTTGACTTAGATACTTATATTGAACTAAATGAAAATCTTTCAATTTCTGAAATATTTAAAACTAAAGGAGAAGTATATTTTAGAAAAATTGAAGCGAAACACTTAAAGGATTTATTATCCTCAAATTCTGATACTGTGATATCACTTGGAGGGGGCACACCATGCTATTCAAATAATATAAAATTAATAAATTCTTTTAAATCAATTTATTTGAATTGTCCTGTTAGTATATTGTCTAAAAGATTACTAAATATTAAATCAACTAGACCTGTAATTTCAAATATTAATAATCTATCTGAAATGACAAACTTTGTTGGTAAGCACTTATTTGAGAGAAATGTTTTTTACAATAAAGCTCATTTTAAAATTGATTGTAATGAATTAAATGTTGAACAAATCACGAATAAAGTTTTATCAATATTAAGTTAAGAAGGCTTGTCCTTTATTATTATTGAATCTAACCTTTACATGATTAATAGTTGTTGTAGAAAGAGAAATCCCCTTAAAATCGGCTTTAACAGGGTATTTTTTGTGATTTCGATTAATTAAAACAGCTGTTTTAAACTGCTTTATTTCTGTATCTAAAAAATGTTTAATTGAATAAATTAATGTTGAACCTGAGTTTAAAACATCGTCAACTAGAACAAGCGATTTATTTTTGTAATCCTTATCCTTTAACGATGTTGTAATTTTTTCAAGAGGTTTGTTCTTATTTATTTTCACACTACATAAAGTTATTTTTAAATTACTAATTAATTCTAAGTTTTCTTTTAAAAGAGAAGCTATTATAAATCCGTTTTTTTCAATTCCAGCAATAATTATTTCTTTTTCATTAATATTACTTTCTAGAATTTGATGCGCAATCCTTACTATTTTATATTTAATTTCTAAAGAATTAAGAATAATTTTTTTCATAACCAATAAATTATATTTTACATTTAGCTTTTATATTAAGCCAATAATTTTTCTTAAAATATACATAAACATAATATAAAAATATTATTTAATTGTATCTTGCGCTAGTTAAAAATCAAAAAATAATAATGAAAAATAAATTTTATTTTTTTCTATCCATATGCCTAACTCTATTATTGTTTTCTTGTCCTGAGCCTGATGATGGACTAACAACTATCCCTGAAATAGATAGAACAATTCAACAAATTGAAGATGATTCATTGTTAGTAAGTTATTTGTCAACACATTATTACAATTCTTCTGAATTGTCAAATATGTCAAATATTACTATAGAAGATGTAGTAATATCTCCTTTACCTGATGATGGTATACTACCTGACCCTGATCTGAATACTTTACTTATTGATGATGTAATTACAGGAACTACCGTTTACGAAGAAACAGAGTATGATTATTATTATTTAAAATTAAATCAAGGTGGTGGTCTAAATTCTCCTAATTTTTCAGATTTAGTTAGAGTTAATTATGAGGGTAATTTACTAAACGGAGATATATTTGATAATACATTTACACCAGTTGTATTTGATTTAACTGCTGTTATTGCAGGCTGGGGGCGAATTCTTCCTGAGTTTAATACTGCCGAAGATTTTACTGTTAATTCTGACGGAACAATAGATTTTATTAATCCCGGTATTGGTGTTATGTTTTTACCATCTGGTCTTGGATATTATTCTAGTGCAGCTGGAACAATTCCTGTTTATTCTTGCTTGGTGTTTAAATTTTCATGTTTTCAAATGGAAATCAATGATCATGATAATGATAACGTTCCATCTTATTTAGAAGATTTAAATGGAAATTTAAATCTTACTGATGATGCAGACGATACTGATGGAGATACTTTTTATGACTTTGTTGATAGTGATGATGATAATGATGGTACCCTTACTATAGACGAAGATTTAGAACCAGATACTGATTTATCTGTAGATCGAGATGGAGATGGAGATCCAACTAATGATATAGGTGATGGAGATCCAACTAATGATGATACAGATGGGGATGGTATTCCTAATTATTTAGATCCTGATGATTCAGACTCTAGAAACGAAGGTTAATTTATTTCCTTTTTAGAATTTTATCTACTTTTGAAATAATAGCTTCTGCATTTAATCCATATTTATACATTAACTGTGCAGGTGTTCCAGATTCACCAAATGTATCATTTGTTGCTATAAATTCTTGAGGAGTTGGATGCTCTTGAGATAAAATTCTAGAAACAGACTCTCCTAAACCACCTAGATAATTATGTTCTTCAGCGGTTACTATACAGCCAGTTTTTTTGACAGATTTTAAAATTGCTTCTTTGTCAAGGGGTTTTATAGTATGTATGTTGATTACTTCACAGGAAATTCCTTTATTATACAAAATTTCTGAAGCCTGAAGTGCCTCCCAGACTAAATGACCAGTGGCTACAATGGTAACATCGCTACCCTCGGTAAGATTAATTGCTTTTCCAATTTCAAAAACTTGGTCTTCAGGCATAAAAACTGGAACAGCAGGTCTACCAAATCTTAAATATACAGGACCTTCATGATCAGCTATAGCAATAGTAGCGGCTTTAGTTTGATTATAATCACAAGTATTGATAACTGTCATTCCCGGTAACATTTTCATTAAACCAATATCTTCTAGAATTTGATGAGTTGCACCATCTTCCCCTAAAGTTAAACCAGCATGTGAGGCACATATTTTTACATTTTTATTTGAGTAAGCTATTGATTGTCTAATTTGGTCATAAACTCTTCCTGTTGAAAAATTTGCAAATGTACCTGTGTATGGTATTTTTCCACCAATTGTTAATCCAGCAGCAATTCCCATCATATTTGCTTCAGCTATTCCGACTTGAAAAAATTTATTTGGATTTTCTTCAATAAATTTATTCATTTTTAAGGATCCAATTAAATCTGCACATAAAGCTACAACATTAGGGTTCGTTCTACCAAGTTCAGCTAGACCTGCACCAAAACCACTTCTTGTATCTTTTTTTTCTGTATAGGTATATTTTTTCATAGTAATAATTTAATAATCTCCAAGAGTTTCAGGATTTTGTTCTAATGCAATTTTAAGTTGTTCATCATTTGGGGCTTTTCCATGCCAAGCATGAGTATGCATCATAAAATCAACTCCATTTCCCATAATAGTCTTAAGTAAGACACAAACAGGTTTTTTATTTCCAGTTAAATTTTTAGCTACCGTCATTCCATCAAGTATACTTTTAATACAATTTCCATTTTCAATTTCAACAACTTCCCAATCAAAGGAT
>Ga0213862_10000188_pt1 | contig 26048 bp, 15 predicted proteins | sample PICome_7_FD_160092 | JGI IMG/M metagenome (GOLD analysis project Ga0213862, IMG submission 160092) | Coastal seawater microbial communities near Pivers Island, North Carolina, United States - PICO266 | ecosystem: Environmental > Aquatic > Marine > Coastal | place: USA: North Carolina... | reverse complement strand
AGAGGCTCTATTATAAGTATTAGCAGCAAAAGACCCCCATCCAGCAGCACCCATACCACTGTGGTTTAGTTCAAGCTCTCCATTACCTTGATTAAACAATGGATGACCGGACTCTATAAAGCCACCAAAATTTTGAGCAGCATTTTCAGGTGTCCTTTCAGAAATTACTAAATCTACACTCCAATCTCCTTGGTTATCAAAAGCACCGTTAGAATTACCGTTACCTTCTCTAGCAGCTCCGCTTACTGAAGATCTATATACTTTACCATTAAAAACATTCTGTCCTGTATCTTCGACAAACACAACAGCTGCTTTTTTATTTTGATCTTCTAAGACCCCACCAGTTGATTGATTACAATCGCCAGAAATACAGTAATTGCCAAAACAAACTAATTCTAAACCTACTGTATTGGTGATATTATCTTCTAAATCATCATAACGACCTAATAAAGAAATTTTTGCGTCAGTGCCAGGATCTCCATTTAGCGATAATTGGATTGTATTATTAATGACTTCAACGCCTACTATAGAGACATTATTTGCATTGGTTAAAACAAAATCAGTAGATACCTTATTTAATAAAGCTGCTGTATCTTGAGTGTTAACCATTAGCGACTCAGCATCAGTTGTTATAATTATATTTAATCCGTTATTATTGGAAAGCTGTATACCAGTCACCATAGGAGCATTGATTTCTTCACTATAACTTACATCATATAAGGACTCTAAAACAGGTTTAAAAATTCTTAAACCAAATTTTTCATAACCGTTTGTAAAAGGGTAATGACAATTATCTGAATGTGTTGTCATTCCAGTAGTTGGCATAATAGATATGTTTGAATTATCTACTGCTAATTGTCTTTGCGCTTCTTTAATTTTTACTCTTCCTGATTGCGATGTGCCACAATCACAGTCGCGAGTTTGAAAAATATAGTAATTCTCAATGTTTGGATAATCTTCTTGCCAGTAATTAACTAAATTTTCAAAAGAGTTTTTATAGCTGTCAGTTGTTGGGCCACCTGAAAAAGAATCTGCTTCACCTTGCGACCATAGTACACCTCTAACAAAAGGTTTAAGCCCAGCTTTATTTAGTCTATAATAAAGCCTGCCATAATTTGAATTTGTGGAAGACTGATAATTCGCTGGTCTTTGAAAAAAAGATATTGGCTGCCCTCCGTGAGCTCCATTAAAGATGGCTATTGGAATATTTAATTCATCCACTATTTTTTTTGCTAACACAAGCCCCCATTGTCCTGTGTTTCCATCAGTATTTTCATTTCCATCTCCTTGACCATAATACCACTGTGTGTTATTTGTCACTCCAGAAGAGCTAGTTGCTCCTCCAGCATAGACCCTTATAAAATCATCTTCATAGCCACTTGAACTGCCGTTATAAGATGGGGCTACAGCATTTGATTGACCCTGAACGATAAAAACATCACCGCAAACAATATCATTGACTTCTTTTACCATATTAGACTGCCCACTATCTATTGCATAGACTTTTATAGAATACTTTGATAACTCAGAATTGATTTCAATATCAATATCAAAAGAAGCCTGTTCGTTAGAGAACTCCAAAGTTTGGTTATAAGTACTTAACAGTGAATTGTTTTTATATAACTCTACATTAATATCAGTATAGTCAGGATTTAAATTGTTCGCCGATACCCATTTCCATCCACCATCAGGTTCTTGATAGCTTGACGCATTTACATCTTGGTACAAACCGATCCACCCTATAAAGTTTCCCATAGCTGCAACTGCATTATTTTCTTCAAGTGTTTGATGAGATGATAAGTATCCTCCAGCATTTTCAGCAGCAGATTTAGCGTCTTCCCAATTTAAATTATTAGAGTTTTTAAAATAAGAATGGCCATTATATTGACCTAAATAAATAAAATCACTTAAATTATTTATTTCACCTTCAAATTCTACATAGGAAGGTTTTGTATTACTAGCATTTCCATCATTCCATTGACCTACTAAAATCGAGCTATTTCCAAACATCTCTCCAACATTTTCAGGAGCGGGACTATTATTTGGCTCTCCACTTTTCCAATTATCATAGGCTAAATCATAATAAGGACCGTTATTAACATCCCCACTAATTTTAATTAATCCTTTGTTTGTTGATATATCTCTTCCTATAAGTTGTTTTTCTTCAGGAATAGTATTAAAATATATTTGACAATAACCAGAAAAACTTATTAAAAATAAACAGATTACAGAGGTAATTTTTTTCATTTATTTAGTTTTAAAACAAAATAATAACCCTTTTCGATATCGAAAAAGGTTATTATTTATAGAGTAAGAGTTGTTTACTTTTCTATTAAGGCCTTTAACTCATCAATTTGAGCTTGTTGTTCCTTAATTGCATTCAGTAAAACAGGAATCATACCTTGATAATTTACTGATAAAGTCCCATCATCATTATTAGCTGTCTTTACCAATTCTGGGAATGCAGCTTTTACTTCTTGAGCTAATAGTCCAATTTTAGAAATAGACTCGTTAGCTTTCATCGTATAGCTTTTACCATCGATTAATAATAATCTAGATAATGTGCTTCCAAGAGTTACAATATTGGATTTTAATCTAGCATCAGAGTTTATTGTTAAATCACCTGAAAGAGTTGCCGTACCATCATAGTTAACGATGAACGCATTTGATGAATTAGCGCCTGCAAGACCGTTTGAAGAATCAATATCTCCGTTACCTACAACAAATGCAACTCCTGGATTAGCTCCTGTATAAGCCCCATCTACATAATAGTATTGCTCAGCAGTATCGCCAATTCCAGCAGCGTTATTAACCCCAACTGCTACCATACCAACATTATCTGCAGTTGTTCCAAGCCCCATAGAAGTAGCAGCTTGGTTTGTTGCGCTAGTCCCTCTATTTAAGGCCATTGAAGCATCAGCAGATGCTGTGTTATATTTCCCCATCGCAGTAGCACTTCCACCAGCACCTACATCCGAACTAGTATCTCCAGCTACATTTTGATAACCTGAAGTGAAATTAGTTGTTCCCCAAGCTATATTTTCTTGACCAAGCGAAACAGAACCTGCACCAGCAGCATGATTTTTATAACCAATAGTTACTGTACTAGCACCTTCTGCCCAATTTTCTTTTCCAAGTGCAATTGAAGAATCTCCAGTTGCATAATTATAGTTTCCAAAAGCAGCAGAAGCTTGCCCTGCTGCAGTATTTCTAAAACCAGTAGCTGTAGAGATGTTTCCAATAGCTCTAGAGCCCCATCCAGCAGAAAACTGTCCTACGTTGCCACCATCAATACCTCCAGCTGCACCTACTTGAGGACCAGAAATAGTATTAAACCCTAGAGCAACACCACCTAGTCCTGCAGCTCTATTGTAAGCATTAGCGGCAAAGGATCCCCATCCGGCTGCACCCATACCTTCACTAAGAGTAGACCAGTTGCCATCTCCACCAGTATATAAAGGATGTCCAGACTCAGTAAATCCACCAAAATCTTGAGAAGCTTGCTCAGGACTTTTTTCTGATATAACTAAATCTACACTCCAATCTCCCTGGTTAGCAAATGCACCATTGGAATTTCCGTTTCCATCCCTAGATGCACCTCTTGCAGATGAAGCATAAACTTTTCCGTTGTAAACATTTTGATCTCCGTCTTCAACAAAAATAACTGCGGCTTTTTTATCTTGATCAGCAATTTGTGAAATCGCTTCGTTAGCAACTAAAGCAAAAGTTGCTAAGAATAGTATTGTAATTTTTTTCATTTTTTAATTAATTTAAAGTTAGTAATTGAATTGTTTTCATCCTTTGTAATAAGAAAATAAGTCCCTTTGTCAAAGTTTGAAATATTTATAGTTTTAGAATTTGTTTTTAATATTTGTTGTCCTAATATATTAAAGACACTTGTCTCAATGTTTTCAGGATAATCAATATTTACAACGGATGAACTAGGATTAGGATATATTCTAATAACTGGAATACCTGTGTCAATCGTTGAAAGCCCTGCTTGAACTCCAGCCGTAACAGCTTTCATCTGTAATGGGTCTTCAAAATTATAAGATACAGTATAATCAGTATCATCCTCATCTTCATATTGAATCCACTCAGAGTCTGAGTTCATCACATATAAAGAAGCAGTATGAGACACTCCATTCATCTCATCATCTGTGTAATTAAAAACAACAGAACCAGTATATCCTTCCAGACTAACTCCAGCAGTATAGCTTTTTGACATTGATTCGTTTCCATTAATTGTGATAACTTCTGAATCTTTAGAGACAGAGTTTTGACCTACAATAGAGTAGTCTGAGCTAGGAGTTAATTCCAGTCCAGCCATGTCAATTGTAGCGCCAGTAGCAATATTTATATTATTTCCTTCAGAAATATTAACTACCTGGGCAGTTAAAGTTGAAGTGAAAATAATTAATAAAATAAAGAAATTTTTTTTCATAGGCTTTTTTTTAATTAGTAAATTATTCGCAAATTGTGTACATAATAATTATTGATTCGATAATAATTAATAACTTATATTTCTAAAAATACTATATTTATTTATATTAGCAAACAAATTAGTAAAAAAGCGAAAACGATATAGTAAATAATATAAGAAACTATAATGTCTGCAAATAATACAGCCAATAGTCTTAAACTTTAATTAATTTAAAATCGAAAAGATTTAGAGAAAAAAATAATATGATATATAGTTATAAAAAAGTAAGTGTAATATTTAAAAATATTTCAGTAATTATTTTTTTACTTTTTTTTATTAATGCTAATAGTCAAGAAAAAACTATTTCGGGAATTGTAACTGACAACTCTGGAAATCCAATTCCTGGAGTTAATATTATAGAGGAATCCAATATAAATAATGGAGCTGTCACTGATTTTGATGGTAATTTTAATATTTCTATTGTTAATGAATCAAAGCTAATATTTAGTTATGTTGGATTTATAACAAAGGAAATATCAACAAAAGGCATGTCTAATTTAGAGGTAATACTTGATGAAGACTTTGAAGGCTTAGATGCTGTAACAGTTGTTGCTTATGGAACTCAAAAAAAAGCTAGTGTTATTGCTGCGGTTACCTCAATTAATCCAGAAGAATTAAGAGTACCAACAAGTAATTTAACATCTTCCATTGCGGGAAGGGTTGCAGGAGTAATTTCATATCAGAGAAGTGGAGAGCCTGGTCGTGATAATGCAGAGTTTTTTATACGTGGTGTTAGTACATTTGGATACGCAAGATCTCCTTTGATATTAATTGACGGTATTGAAACAACTTCAACAGACCTTGCTAGATTACAGCCAGATGATATTGCAAGTTTTTCAATAATGAAAGACGCTACTGCTACAGCACTCTATGGAGCGAGAGGGGCAAATGGCGTAATATTGGTTACTACAAAAGAAGGTAAAGAAGGTTTAGTTAAAATTAATGTTAGATATGAAAAGGCTTATTCAGCACCAACTAAATCTTTAGAAATTGCCGACCCAATCACCTATATGTTGTTGCATAATGAAGCTTTAGCAACCAGGAATCCCCTTGGCGGAAGAATTTATTCTTTAGAAAAGATTTTAATTTCTCAAGACCCTAATAGAAATTTAATGGCATATCCCGCAGTAAATTGGTTCGACGAACTATTAGAAGACTACACATTAAATAGTAGGTTTAACTTTAATGTTAGTGGTGGTGGAAAAGTTGCAAAATATTATTTAGCAGCGACCGTTAATTCTGATAATGGGAATTTAAAAATTGATCCACAAAATAATTTTAATAATAACATTAATTTTAAACGAATTTCTCTTAGGTCCAATGTTAATGTAAATTTAACTCCAACAACTGAAGTTGCTCTAAAGTTTAATGGAAATTTTGATGATTACATTGGCCCTCTTGACGGGGGAGCTGCTGTTTATCAAAAAGCAATGCAGACAAATCCAGTTCTATACCCAAGATATTATGAACCTGATTTACAGTTTCAAAACTCTACCCACATATTATTTGGTAACTATGGGCAATTTGGAGATTATTTAAATCCTTATGCTGATATGATTAGAGGATATAAGGACGAAAGTTATAACAATTTTCTTGCAACTGTGGAAGTTAAGCAAGATCTCGGATTTATTACTCAAGGATTAAAAGCAAGAGTGTTAGCAAATACCTCTAGGTACTCATTTTACAATCTTGAAAGAAAATATAACCCATTTTATTACACTCTTGGAAACTATGATTTTCAAAGTGATCAATATACTTTAATTGCTTTAAACCCTAATCAAGGAACGGAGTACTTAGAATATAATGAAGGCAATAAAGTAATAACCAATGCTACATATTTTGAAACCTCTATAAACTATACTAAAACTATTGACGATATTCATGAAGTTTCTGGAATGATAATAGGAATAATGAGAGAACTAAAATACGCTAACGCAGGAGATTTGCAAAGATCTCTACCATACAGAAATTTAGGGATTTCAGGAAGATTTACTTATGCATATGATGAAAAATATTTTACAGAATTTAATTTTGGATATAACGGGTCTGAGAGATTTGCAAAGTCTGAGAGGTTTGGGTTCTTTCCATCCTTTGGACTTGGATGGTATATTTCTAATGAAGATTTTATGAGTTCATTATCCAACGTGGTAACAAAACTTAAGTTAAAAAGTACCTACGGACTTGTTGGTAATGATCAAATTGGTAGTGCTGAAGATAGATTTTTTTATATTTCACAAGTTAATTTGAATGATGGATCAATGGGAGCTCCTTTTGGAAATGAATTTAGTAATTATATAAATGGAATCAGTATAGACCGTTATGCAAATGATCAAATTACATGGGAAAAAGCTAAAATGCTCAATTTGGGTTTCGAGTTAGGTTTATTTGGAAAAATTGACATACAAGCAGATTATTTTACTGAATATAGATCTAATATTTTAATGGATCGTGCACAAGTGCCTGCCTCAATGGGCTTACAGTCGCCAATTAGAGCTAATGTAGGAGAAGCATCTTCAAAAGGGTTTGAAGTTTCACTAGATTACAAAGATGATTTTTCAAATGACTTATTTATTGCAATGAGAGCTAATTTTTCTTTTGCCACTAGTAAATATGAAGTTTTTGAGGAGTTAGATTATGTAAATGCAGGATTACCTTGGAGATCTAGAATTGGATTAAATCTATCGCAACCATTTGGATATATAGCTGAGCGTCTTTTTATAGATGAGGCAGATATAGCAAATTCTCCAATTCAAACCTTTGGAGATTATATGCCAGGAGACATTAAATATAAGGATATAAATAACGACGGTATAATTGATATTAATGATGAAGTTCCGATTGGTTATCCTACTACACCTGAAATAATTTATGGTTTTGGGGCGTCGGTAAGTTATAGGATGTTAGATTTTTCTTTTTTCTTTCAAGGCTCAGCAAGGTCTTCATTTTTTATAGACGCCTATAATACTTCACCATTTATTGATACTAGCAGCAGTGCAATAGGGAATAATGCATTACTCACAGCATGGGCTAATGATCATTGGTCAGAAAATGACAGAAATTTATACGCTTCATGGCCTAGGTTATCAGATCAATTAATTGACAACAATAATAGAAATAGTACATGGTGGTTAAGGGATGGTACTTTTTTAAGACTAAAATCAATTGAACTAGGATATTCGTTCAATGATAAACTAACTCAAAAAATAGGAGTATCTGCAGGAAGAATTTATATAAGTGGTACCAATCTAGTGACTTTTAGTAGATTTAAGTTATGGGATATAGAAATGGGAGGTAATGGATTAGGATATCCAATTCAAAAAGGTGCTAACTTAGGTTTAAACTTAAATTTTTAATATAAATATGAAAAAATATTATTTAATACTGTTATTGATTTTTTGTTCTTGTAAAGATGATTACTTAGATGTAATACCAGATAATATTCCAACAATTGATTTAGCTTTTAATAATAGAGCAAGTGCACTAAATTTTTTAGCGACATGTTACACTTACATTCCTGAGCACGCTAACGTAGTACAAAATTTTTCTATGCTTGCAGGAGATGAAATTTGGTATTATGCAGAAAACGATTTTTATATGAATAATGAAACTAGTTTTAGATTGGCTAAAGGTATGCAAAATGTTTCTGACCCTTACCTTAATTATTGGGAAGGAGGTAGAGGGGCACCTCATAGCTTATTTAATGCGCTTAGGGATTGTAATATTTTTCTAGATAATCTTGTTACTGTTCCAGGACTAGAAGAGCAAGAAAGACTTAGATGGTTAGATGAGGTTAAAGTTTTGAAAGCCTTTTATCATTTCTGGTTATTACAAATGTACGGCCCTATTCCAATTGTCGAAAATAACATAAGTGTTGGAGCGAGTGCTGAAGAAACAAATGTTTTCAGAGCTCCAGTTGATGATGTTGTAAATTATTTAGTACAATTGTTAGACGAGGTAATTGAAGGAGATAATTTACCAGGAGTCATAAACTATATATATACTGAGCAAGGAAGGGTTACTATGCCTGTGGCAAAAGCTTTAAAAGCTAAAATTTTAGTATTAAATGCAAGTCCAATCTTCAACGGAAATTCTGACTTTAATAGTTTAGTTGATACTCAAGGGAATAGTCTTGTGAATCAAACTTATGATCCTCAAAAATGGGTTCTTGCTAAAGATGCTTTATTAGACGCAATTCAAAGTGCAGAATCAAACGGCCATCAACTATATCAATTTAATCAACAAATACCTATTAATGGTGAGTTAAGTGAAGAAATAATTTTAGAATTAAGCCAAAGAGCAGCAATTACGGAATCTTTTAATACAGAAATTATTTGGGCATATGGGCCTGAATGGACTGGAGATTTGCAAATGTGGTGTCAACCCAGATGGACTGCTGATCATTCCGCTTTATTTGGATATACTAAAAAATCTCATGCCCCCACTCTTAATATGGTAGAGACTTTTTATACTAATAATGGTGTTCCAATCGATGAAGATGTAACATGGAATTATGGAAGTCGTTATGATGTAGTTTCTACTCCATTACTTGATGATAATAATGAAAATTATCATGAATTTTATATAGAAGACAATTATAGTACATCAAAACTACACACTTACAGAGAACCTAGATTCTATTCAACTATTGGATTTGATGGTGGAAAGTGGTTTAGTTTGGAAACTACTAATATTAATAATATCCCATATTTAGACGCCAAGGCAGGAGCTTTGTCCGGAAAACAAGGATTTGAGATATATTCTATTACTGGATATTTTGCAAAAAAATTAGTCCATTATGAAAATGTTATTTCACAAGAAGGATCTACTATAAAAGGCTATTCATTTCCAATTTTTAGACTATCTGATTTATATTTAATGTACTCTGAGGCTTTGAACGAGGTTAAAGAATCTCCAGATTCAGAAGTTTACGAATACATTCAAAAGGTAAGAGATAAAGCTGGTTTGGATATTGGAGGAGATTTGGTTAATACATGGCAGTTATATTCTAATAGCCCCTCAAAACCAAGCACAAAAGAAGGTATGAGAGATATTATACAACAAGAAAGAATGATTGAATTAGCACTAGAAGGACATAGGTACTGGGATTTAAGAAGATGGAAACTGGCTGATGAATACTTTAGTTTACCAATTAGAGGTTGGAATATATTTAGACCCGATGTTGAAGGGTTTTATGAAGTTGAAAATATTTACTATAGAAACTATTTGATAAAAGATTATTTATGGCCAATTAGTCAAAATGAGCTATTAAGAAATCCGAATTTAATTCAAAATCCAGGATGGTAAAATTATATGATACTTAATAATAATAATAATAATAATATGAGATTAATATTAACCTTCTGTACTCTTATTAGTACATTAATTTTAATTAATTGTTCAGAAGAGCCATTGCATAGTGCAAATGGATCCGATGGAATAGCACCAGCAAAAGTAGTTGTTAATTCAATTGAAAATATTGCAGGTGGTGCTATAATTAGATTTACTCCACCATCTGATGAAGATTTACTTTATATAAAAGGCTCTTACAATGATGAGAATGGCAATGATAAACAAGTTATAGTTTCCTCTTTTATTGATACTTTAGGTATTACTGGTTTTGGACAAGTAGGACAATATCCTGTAGAAATTCGTGCAGTTGATATTGGTGATAATGAATCTGAGCCAGTAAATATAGAGATATCTCCATTAGAAGCACCTATACATGCAATATTAGAATCAATTGATGGAGTTGAAGACTTTGGAGGAATAAATATTTCATACTTGAACCCTACAAGAGCTGAGGTTTCTTTAAATATGTCTGTTCAAAATGCAGATGGTGAGTTAGAGTTTAAAGAATCCTTTTATACTAGTCAAGCAAACAGTTCATATAGCTTTAGGGGTTATGATCCGGAGCCTACTATTTTTGTAATATATGTTGAGGATAGATGGGGAAATCAAACAATTAGACGCTCATTTGAAGTAACTCCTCTTGAGGATATATTTTTAGAAAAAGCTTATTGGTCTGTCGAGAATATGCCTGGAGATGAAAGCTTTAGTGAATATGGTTTTTCAGCAAATCAAATTTGGGATGGCTCATGGAGTAATCAATGGAATTGTGGACACACAAATTTTTTGCCATTGCCTCATCAATTTACCCTTGACTTAGGTCAAACAGCTAAATTAAATAGATTTAAGCTTTATCAAAGAGGTGGTAGTGAATTATATAAACATGGAAACCCTAAAAGATTTAAAATTTATGGTAGGGAGAATTTAAATAGTCTACCAATATATGACCCTGACAGCCCAGGAGATGGATGGATAGATTTAGGATACTTTGAATCCTTTAAACCATCAGGCCTACCTCCAGGTTCAAATACAGCAGAAGATTACGAATACCAAGATAACGGAGAGGATTTTGTTTTTGATTTTGATGCTCGACAACACGATATACGATATATAAGATTAGTAAATCTCGAATCCTGGAATAATCAAATGGTTACGGTAATTGGAGAATTATCATTTTGGGGGACAGTAATAAATTAATAATTAAAAGATGTTAAATAAGTTACAATACGTTTGGAGAAAATTTAAATTTAGTATGCTTCTTTTAGTTTGCTCATTAATTTATTTTTCATGTACTGATATGGATTCAATTCATGAAGATTATCTAAATGGTGAAATTATTTATGCAGGTAAGCTTGACACTCTTAAAATAAGACCTGGCTATTACCGAGCTCAATTAGAAGGTTATACTCAATTTTTAGGAACTTCAAATCAAATTACTATTGAATATGATGAACAAATGATAAGCTATCCAATTGATGAAGATTTATCCGATATATTTTCAGTAGTGATAGAAAATCTAGATGAGGGTAGTTATGAATTTAATGTATATACGCAAGATCCGAATGGAAATTTGTCAGTTTCACAAACTGTTGCAGGGAATGTTATTGGCGATGAATTTATTTCAGATCAAAATCCTAGAGAAGTATTAGATTACTCCTTTGAGCCTGAGGGTAATTATGTTAATTTTTATGGTAATGCTGAATCTGAGTATGTTATTTATACGCTAGTAGATTATGAAAATGATGAAAATGAAGTTATAAGAGACACCCTGTTTTTTGAAGATAATAGATTAAGGTTAATTGACTTGAAACCTTTAGGTTTTATGCAAACAACATCTGTAATTCAATCAGGGCTAGATGGTATAGATTCCATTGCTTTAAGCCCACTAGATTATACGCTTCCTGATTTACCATATTCTACTTTAAATAAAGATTTTATAAGACTTGTAAATATGCCAAGTGATAATCCAGGTGATTACAATGGCGCTTCTCCTGATCAATATCTTTTTGATGGTGAATCTGTATGGAGTGGTGATAATGAATTTACCTATGACTCTGGACCTGGGAGTATACCATTTCATTTTACAGTTGATTTAGGAGTAAAAACAGATCTTAGAAAAGTAAAGCTGAATATGATAGATCCTTTAATAAACTCTGCAAATAATACCACTCAGATTCAAATATGGGGTCGAGATAACCTAAATTTTGCAGAAACAGCCTCAAGTTCAGAATCTGAATTTATTAATGCCAGTTGGCAATTACTTTACGAAGGAAATGTTGATGGACAAAACTCTAATTCAAGTAGTTTTATCATACCGCCAGCTTCAAGTTTAATGAGATACATAAGAGTTAGAGTTACTGAATCTGTAGGAAATGATAGCGCTAAATTTACTGAATTAACTTTTTATGGTGAAAACACAGTACCTATAGAATTAGATAAATCCCAATTTTCATTTGCTAATATGCCAAGTGATAATCCAGGAACTTTTTATGGTGCTAATCCATCACAATATTTATGGGATAATAATAGTTTTTGGTCAGGTGATTCAAATGGATATCATTCCGGGGATAATTCAGTGCCTGGTCATTTTACTATGGATTTAGGAGTTTTAACTGAGCTTAGGAGTGCAAAAATACACTTTAGGCCTACATGGAATTTTACTGGGAATAATCCAACTGAACTTGAAATTTGGGGGAGGGAAACTATTGAAGGTGCGGAGACTTTACCGCCATTTGAAAGCTCTGGAAATAGTGTCATTTCTGATCCCGTATCTACAAGTGAATTTGAAAATGCTGGATGGGTGCTTATTACTACGGAGCAAATGGATGGAGCTAATTTAGATTTTGTAGAATTCGATATACCAGCATCTATAATGACCAGATATATTAGATTAAGATATACGTCGACTGTTGCAGATGATGCATGTCAATTTATTGAGATGGAATTTAAAGGAATGGGTGAATTCCCGGTTAACTAAATTTATAAATGAGGTATAAAAAAATATTTTTCTATTTGTTTTTTGCTTTTTTTTCAAACTCTATTTCTTCACAAGAATTTCATCAGTTAGTAGATACTAAAATTGGAACAAAGGGAGATGCCTTAGCATGTGGCTATTCTTTTATAGGAGCAACTTACCCATTTGGAATGGTACAATTTACTCCTAGCTTTTTTTCCCCTCAAAAAGGTTTTGTAGTAACTCAACTTAGTGGTGCAGGTTGTTCCAATATGGGAAATTTTCCTGTAATGCCAATCTCTGGAAATTTGATCAAATCACCTAATGATATGAATGCATTGAATTCATATACAAAAATTAATCAATCAACAGCTGGCTATTTATCTGTTGATACAAATGATGAAATTAATAGTCAATTAACAGTTACTAAAAGATCAGCTATTGCTGAATTTAATTTTAAAAATTCTTCAAAAGGCACAATAGTAATTGGATCTGGGGTTAATTCTTCCAATGAAAAATATATTAAAAATGCACATATTGAGGTTACCTCAAATTCAACATGTGAAGGCTTTACAGAGGGAGGAGAGTTCTGTGGAACAGAAACACCATATAAGATCTACTTCGCAGCCGAATTTGATAGAAAAGCAAGTCAAACAGGAACTTGGAAAAAAAACACTGTAACATCAAAAAAAGTTAATCATGGTAAAAATTCAGGTGCTTTTTTCACATTTGACACTTCAGATGACCAACATGTTAATTATAGAATTGCAATTTCTTTTGTATCTATTGAAAATGCAAAATTAAATTTAAAATCTGAAAATCTAAATTCAGATTTTAAAACGTATTTATCTAATACACAACAAGAATGGAACAAAGCCCTTTCTAAAATTCAAGTTTCTGGTGAAAATCCTGATAAAAAAATACAGTTTTACACTAATCTATATCATAGTTTAATTCACCCTAATATAGTAAGTGATGTAAATGGTGATTATATTGGTGCAGATTTTAGAGTATACAATAGTAAGCGAGAGAAATATAGTTCTTTTAGCGTGTGGGATACCTACAGAACACAAGCTCAGTTATTAGCAATGCTATACCCTGAAAAAAGTAGTGATATGATGCAATCTTTAGTTGATTTTGCTGAACAAGCAGGCGGTTATGGTCGATGGATATTGGCTAATATTGAAACAGGGATTATGCAAGGTGATCCGACTCCAATATTAATCTCAAATTCATACATATTTGGAGCTAAAAATTTCAATTTAAAAAAAGCCTATAAATTTATGTATGATGGCGCTACTATACCTAGATTATATTCTCAAAATCAAGAAATTAGGCCTTATTTAGAAGAATATATTAATAATGGCCATACTTTTGCATCAATGATGCTGGAATACACTTCAGCTGATTTTGCGATTGGTCAATTTGCTTTAAACGCTCTTAATAAAAAAGAAGACTCAGATTTTTTTATAAAAAGATCTCAATCATGGAAAAATATATATAACCCAAAAATTAAATGGCTTAATTCAAAATATCCAAATAATATTTGGAAAGATATTACCCATGATTGGAGAGAAGGAACTTATAAAAATTATTTTTGGATGGTTCCTTATAACATTAAGGGATTGGTTGATAAAATTGGAGGAAATGAAATCGCTGAAAAAAGATTAGATACACTTTTTACTAGATTGGATGCAAAATATGAAGATGATTGGTTTGCTGCTGGAAATGAGCCTGATTTTCAAGTTCCATGGATTTATAATTGGATTAATAAACCTAATAAAACTTCAGAAATAATAACTAGAATTCTTAATGAACAATATAATAGTTCTGAAAATGGTCTTCCAGGTAATGATGATTTGGGAACAATGGGGGCTTGGTATGTATTTGCATCAATTGGAATGTACCCAATGATTCCTGGTGTTGGAGGTTTATCAATTAATACCCCATCATTCAATGAAATTTCAATTAATTTTTCACAAAATAGAATACTTAAAATCATATCATCTGATACAAAAAATCATTTTATTAAATCTTTACTTTTAAATAATAAACCCTATAATTCCTCTTGGATTGAATGGAAAAAAATTGAAAATGGAGGAGTAATGATTTTTAATACTACTGAAAATAAACAATCTAATTGGGGTCAATCAATACCCCTTCCTAACTTTAATTAAATTTTTACTTATGAAATTAATCTTTAAATATCCTAAAAATCTCATTTTACTACTTTTAGTTCTTTCAGGAATTAACTTTTTCGCTAATTCTAATAATGAAAATCATTTAATAAAATATGTTGACCCTTTTATTGGATCTGGCGGTCATGGACATGTGTTTGTTGGAGCAACAGTTCCATTTGGAGGGGTGCAAGTAGGTCCAACTAATTTTAATAAAGGTTGGGACTGGTCATCTTCATATCATCATACAGATAGTATTGTAAAAGGATTTTGTCATTTAAATTTAAGTGGTACTGGGATGTCTGATCTTGGAGAATTAACTATAATGCCTGCCAATGGAAAATTAAAATATAACGCAGGTAATCAAGAAAATCATATGTCTGGGTATTCTTCACTTTACAGAAAAAAAAATGAAATTAATACAGTTGGGTATTACAAAGTAGATTTAGAAAGGTATAATATTAAAGTTGAATTAACAGCTTCTGAGAGAGTTGGATTTCATAGGTATACCTATCCTTCTTCAAAAACTTCAAGAGTAATAATTGATTTAGGTGAGGGAAGTGCTGATAGACCTACGGAAACTTATTTAAAAAAGGTTAACAGTACTACTTTTGAAGGCTATAGATTTTCGTCTGGATGGGCTTCAGATCAAAGAGAATACTTTACTCTAGTTCTTTCAAAACCTGTTAAGGACTTTATTCTATATGATAGAAATAAAAAATATAATTCGAATGAGTTAAAAGGAAAATATGTAAAAGGATTTCTTGAATTTGAAACTAAAAACAATGAAGAGATTTATGTTAAAATGGGAGTTTCAACTGTAAGTTCAAAAAATGCGCTGGAAAATTTAAATGCTGAAATTCCTCACTGGGATTTTGATAAAGTAAAATTAGAAGCTGAAAATAAATGGAATCAAGAATTATCTAAAATTGATATTAGTACAAATGATTTAAAAAGGAAAAGAATTTTTTACACAGCAATGTATCATACTATGATTGCCCCAAACTTATATCATGATGTTAATGGTGAATATAGAGGTACTGATAAGAAAGTTTATAAAGACACAACTTTTACTAACTATACTTTATTTTCTCTTTGGGATACTTATAGAGCTGCACATCCACTTTATACTATTACTCATCCTGAAAGAGTTAGCGATATGATGAATTCTATGCTGCAAATTTTTAATCATCAAGGTAAATTACCTGTTTGGCATTTAAGGGGTAATGAGACAGGGACCATGCCTGGATATAGTGCAGTTGCTGTAATTATAGATGCTGCGTTAAAAGGGTTTAATGTCGATCTGGAAAAAGTTTTTGATGCTGTTAAAGAAACTGCTACAGGAGATCATGAGCCAGGAGTTAAGAAATTAATGGAAGTGGGATATATTCCTGCAGATTATATGGTTGAATCGGTAGCCAGCTCTATGGAGTATGCAATTGGAGATTGGGCTATTGCTCAATTAGCAAAAAAACTAAATAAACAAGAGGATTATAATTATTTCATTAATAGATCTAAAGTATATAAAGAATATTTTGACCCTGAAACTAGGTTTATGAGAGGAAAACTTGCAGATGGAAGCTGGAGAACCCCTTTCAACCCTATTAGGGCCGAACATAGAGTAAATGATTATTGTGAAGGTAATGCATGGCAATATTTATGGCTTGTTCCTCAAGATCCTGAAGGATTAATAGATTTATTAGGCGGTGAAGATAAATTTAACGATAAACTGGATGAGTTATTTAGCATGTCATCTGAACTTGGTGAAGAAGCATCAATGGATATTACCGGAATGATTGGTCAGTATGCTCACGGGAATGAACCAAGTCATCACACAACATATATGTATGCTTATTCTGGTCAACCTTATAAAATTGCAGATAATGTAAGGTATATTAATAATGAGCTTTATACTGATAAACCTGATGGTTTAAGCGGAAATGAAGATTGTGGCCAGATGTCAGCATGGTATATATTCTCATCAATTGGTTTTTATCCTCTAAACCCATCAAATGGAGCCTATGTTTTTGGATCTCCACTATTTGATGATGTAACAATGAAACTTCAAGACAATAAAACTTTTAGAGTTATTGCTGAAAATAATAGCGACAAGAATATATATATTCAATCTGTTGAATTAAACGGGAAAGATTATAAATATTCATATATAACACATAAAGATTTGACTAAAGGCGGGACTTTAAAGTTTACTATGGGGCCAAAGCCAAATAAGAATTTTGGAAAAGAAAAAATGTATAGACCACAATCAATAGTTTATTAATATATGATGAAAACTAAATCACCTTTTTTTGTTTTATTATTTGCAATTTTATTCTTGCAAGCCCAAGAAGATTATACACAATTTGTTAATCCGTTAATAGGCTCTGATTCTTCTCATGCATTATCCAATGGGAATACTTATCCTGCAATTGCTTTGCCATGGGGAATGAATTTTTGGACCCCTCAAACAGGAAAAATGGGTGACGGCTGGATATATACTCATAAAAATGATGGCCTTGTAGGCATTAGACAAACACATCAACCTAGCCCTTGGATAAATGATTATGGTGCATTCTCTATTATGCCCGTTATTGGTGATTTAAAAGTTCTTGAAGAAGACAGAAAGTCAAAGTTTAAAAACTTACGTGTTTTACCGCATTACTATAAAGTTCAACTTAAAGAATCTAAAACTACTATAGAAATTAGCCCCACTAAACGATCTGCTCATTTTAGAATTAAATTTCCAAAAAACACAAAATCTCATTTAGTAGTTGATGCTTTTTTTAAAAATTCAATGATTAAAATAATTCCAAATGAAAACAAAATAATTGGTATTGCTAAAAATAATTCTGGAGGCGTACCTGAAAATTTTTCTAATTATTTTATTTTAGAATTTAATTCTTCATTTTCTAATTATGGAACTTGGAATTCAAAAGGTAAAACCTTTATAGATTTAGAAAAAGAAGGAAATCATGTAGGTGGTTTTGTTTCTTTTTTGAATCATGAAGATCAAGTAATTGAGGTAAGAGTCTCATCATCATTTATTAGTCATGAGCAAGCTCAAATTAATTTAGATAGAGAGATTCCAATTACCCAATCTTTTAATGAAACTAAAGAACTAGCGAAATTATCTTGGAATAATGAGCTGTCTAAAATTAAAGTTACTCCTGCTATTACAAAAAAGACTATTAATAAGACTGAGTATATTAAATCCCAAGAAAAAGCAAAAAATGATCTTATTAAGTTTTATTCAAGTTTTTATAGAACACTTTTATTTCCAAGAGAATTTCACGAATATAACAAGGATGGGGAACAAATTCATTATAGCCCTTATAATGGAAAAATAGAGTATGGACCTTTGTATACAGATAATGGTTTTTGGGATACTTTTAGGGCTGTTTTCCCATTTTATACTTTACTATATCCTGAAAAGTTAGGTGAAATTTTACAAGGAATAATGGTCAACCCATACAAAGAAAGTGGTTGGCTCCCTGAATGGTCGAGTCCCGGCCATAGAGATTGTATGATTGGATCTAATTCCGCTTCAATTATTGCCGAAGCTTATATTAAAGGAATACAAAATTTTGATATTGAAACTGCCTATAAAGGCATAATTAATAGCTCTAATAATGAAGGCCCAGTAAGTTCTGTCGGTAGAAAAGGAGCGAAAGAATACAATGAATTAGGGTTTATACCATATGATACATCAATAAATGAGAGTGTAGCAAGAACTTTAGAGTATGCATATAATGATTTTTCAATTTGGAAATTAGCTGAGCAATTACATAAACCTGATGAAGAAATACTGTTATTTAAAAAAAGAGCTTTAAACTATAAAAATGTTTTTGATGAATCTACTAATTTTATGAGAGGGAAATCTTCTAAAGGAGTTTTTGAAAGCTCTTTTAAGCCTGACAAATGGGGAGGAGTTTTTACGGAGGGTAGCGCATGGCATTATACTTGGTCTGTTTTGCATGACCCACAAGGATTAATTAACTTGATGGGAGGTAGAAAGAATTTTATTAATAAAATGGATGCAATCTTCACAACTGACCCAACCTCTGATTACAGTTATTATGGATTTAAAATTCATGAAATTTTAGAGATGGAATTAGCAGAAATGGGACAATATGCCCATGGTAACCAACCCATTCAACATGCAATATACCTGTACAATTACGCTCAAGAACCCTGGAAAACACAAGAAAAAGTAAGATATGTAATGGATAATTTATATGGAGCTAAAGAGGATGGTTATTGTGGAGATGAAGATAATGGTCAAACTTCGGCTTGGTTTGTTTTTTCATCATTAGGTTTTTATCCCGTAGCGCCTGTAACCGGACAATATGTTATTGGAAGTCCTTTATTTGAAAATGTAGTCATTGAATTAAGTAATGGAAATAAATTAACTATTAATGCTTCCAACAATAACAGTGAGAATTTATATATAAATAATCTCACATTTAATGGATTAGAAACTCATAATAATTGGTTTAGTCATCAGCAATTGAAAAATGGAGGTATTATTGATTTTACAATGTCTAACTCAATTAATAAAAATTGGGGATCTTCAAAAAAATCCGTTCCATTTTCTATGTCAATTGAAGACTAATTTATATTTTTAATAAAAAAATATCATGGGAAAAAATATTAACAAAGTTAGAGCTCACGATGCTATTTGTGGGGTGTTATATTTAATTAGCGCTTTACTAGTCTTCACTACATCAAATATGGATTTTTTATACATAGCATTTGCAGTAGGTGGATTACAAATAATAAGTCCATTAACTAAATTTTGTCCAGTTTATTTTATTTTAAATAAAATGATGCCTGAAACAGAGCCAATTCAAAATGGAAAGTAAAGATTCTAATGGCAACGTTCTTAATAATGGAGATTCAATTACATTAGTAAAAGATCTAAAAGTAAAAGGCACATCTGTTACTATTAAGAGAGGAACCTTAATTAAAAATATAAGATTGACTAATAACTCAAAAGAAATTGATTGCAAATTTAGAAAAGTCAAAGAACTTGTCTTAAAAACAGAGTTTGTTAAAAAAAAATAAATTATGAAACATTTAAACTATAGGTCTGGTAATCCAGCATTAAATTCAAATGCATTTGCTAATGAAACCAATAAAAGAAGAGGTGCAGAATTAGTCGATGTAATGACTATAAAAGGAACTGTTGATAAAACTGCTATTGGCTTATTTTTATTAATTTTTTCTGCCTATTATACATTTTCCGCTGAAATGAGCTATATGATACCTGTAGGAATATTTGGAGGTTTAATTATAGCAATTATAACTATTTTTAAAAAAGAATGGTCGCCTATAACTGTTCCAATATATGCTATTTTAGAAGGTCTTGCACTTGGATCTATTTCCTTTTACTTTGATGAAAAGTATAATGGTATAGTTATCCAAGCAATCGGCCTTACATTATGTATTTTAGCTTCACTACTTATTGCCTACAGGTCAGGAATTATTAAAGCAACAGAAAATTTTAAATTAGGAATTTTTGCAGCAACCGGAGGAATATTTTTAATTTACCTTGTAAGTTTTATTATGAGTTTTTTTGGTACAAGTTTTTCAGTTTTGAGCCCTAATAATAGCTCTTTAATGAGTATTGGTATTAGCCTATTTATAGTGGTTATAGCTTCTTTAAATTTAGTTATTGATTTTGATTTTATAGAAGAGGGTGCTGAAAAAGGAGCTCCAAAATATATGGAATGGTACGGAGCTTTTGGACTTTTAGTTACTCTTATATGGCTATATTTAGAAATACTTAAATTACTTGCAAAAACAAGAAATAGATAGTCTAAATTTTCGAAATTAATTTTGGAATTTCTAATAAATCTAGTGTTACTGCCAAGCCAAATACCTCTCTTAGCTGTACTTTTTTGATGGCATTATCATCATACATACACTGAATAATTAGACTTGTAGACAAATAATCATTAATTTTCATAAAAGCAGATATTGTATAATCTACATCTATATTTTCTGCATTTTGAAGGTAATCTGAGTATAGGTTTAATCGTTGCTCTAATATTACATTTTCGATTAATTTGAATTTATAGTAACCAGTCAAAGAAGCGCCAAGTTCAAACCTGAAATTATCTCCTTTAGCTATACCAAAGTATTCTTCTCCATCATTTAGGTTAGAGGTGAATTTTTGATTAGCTATAATTAACCTACCTGTTACAGGGGCCATATTAACCCAAAAATTATTTGATTCTTTCCAATATATTCCAACCCCCAATTGTATGTAAGCAGGTGAGAAGAACCTTGTAGTCTCATTTCTTTGTTCAATACCCTGGTCATCATTGGAATACTTATACCCTCTTGCAAATTGTGTTTTAAAATTTATAAAACTTGAATAACTAAGTTCTTCAGTAAAATTTTTCCCAATTAATGAATTAATCTCAAAGCGATCATCAGTTTTTTTTGCATATTTGCTATCGCTATTTTTATTTATACCAAAAGCACCTATTACTTTAGTATCCCAAGCCCATCCATTCTTGAAATAATTTAAATTATAATCTATTGCTAGTGTTCCTGAAATACTATTTTCTCCTCCAGAAATCCAATTACTAAATGCTGTTTGGTTTACTAAAAAAGATAATTTTCCATTTTTCGTCCAGCCTTCTTTTTTTATAGAGTCTTGAGAAATAGTTTGCGAGAAAGAATTGAAACATAATAAAATATTTATAAATAATATTAGTAGTTTATTCATTCCTTTTTTAAGATATTAGACATAATTAATTGTAAATTTAATAATATAATTTTTTTTAATGATGAATAGACTACTAATTTATTGCCTACTTTTTACTTTTTTAAGTTGTACTAATAAACCCAAAAATATAATTACAAAAGATAATGCAATATCTACTCTAAGAAGTTTTTTTGATTCTATAGATATTGATAATTTGGGAAGTAAAAAGGTTTACGATTATACAACTAAAGACTTTGTAATATTTGAAATGGGTGATAAATATGATCTTGAATCTTTTTTAAAAATTATTAAAACACATTTAAAAAAGGGATATATTTCAACTGATTGGAAGTTATTTGATCATAAAGTAACTATAGATGAGAATTCTGCCCATATAAGCTATTTCAATAAAGGTAAATTTGTCTTTGTTGAAAATGGAATAACAAAAGAAGAAAATATACTCTGGATGGAGAGTGTCTATTTAATCTATGAAGATGATAAGTTAAAATTAAGTTTTCTTCAGTCTGATGATATTTCAAGAGAAATAATTGAAATTAATAAATAGATTACAAATCTGATTATAAAGCTTGTAAATTTTAGGTAATTTTTCTAATTAATCCTATGGGCTTTGAAATATTAGAATAATCTAAAGAATTTTCTAATCCTAAAATTTTTATTTTATTTTCTATTATTGCAAATAAATTGTTGATTTGTAAATTCTCTAAAATGATATTCTCAGCACTAAAAACCTTTTGAATTAATTCTTTATTTTTTATAATAGAGCTGTTACCAAGGATTATATCTCTAGTTTTTTTTGAGATTTCTATTTTATCCAGTTCGTTTTTGTATATTCTTTTAGCCATCCTAAAGTTACACCCTAATATTTTTTTTAAATTTCTTTGATAAATATTCCATAGATTTTTATGTCTAGATACTTCTAATGCTATATTAGGATTAAATATTTCATACTGTTTGTTAAATGAGCTTACAATTAGTTTATCTTTTTTTTGATGGGTTATATAAATTAAATTCTTTAATAATTTTATAATTTTTTTTGTAGTATCATCAATTCTAACCACTACTTCTTTGTTAAAATAATTATAAGCTATATAATTATAATTTCCTATACCATGATTGTTCTGCTGCGTCTTATCAATTTTTCTATATTTAATTAAATCAATAGGCCTGATTCCTTTGAATATAATTGATATTAAAAAAAATAATATTGATTGTAATTCATAGATATTTGTAGTTTTATTTATGGCAGTTTCAATATTTTTTAATGAAAGAATGTTTTTATTAATGCTATGATTATTTTCTTTTAACATTATATTTTCAAAAATATCTCTCTTTATAATACGCCCATCCTTATAAGCTTTATTGACTATAACTTTAATCTTTTTTATATAAGAATTTATAGAAGAAGCCTTCAGCCCACTATAAAGTAAATTTTGCTTGAATTTTAATAAATTCTCATAATTAAAATCACGAATGTTTATATCCTCTTTAAAATCTAAATGTTTTTTATACACATTTACAGTATTGATATAATCTTTTTTTGTAAAAATCGAAAGATGATTAAAAGACTCATCTATATATTTTTTTACTGAGTATAATTCTAATCCAATCTTCAAATATTTTTCACATTCCTGTATGTTCCATTGTCCTGATTTATAGTTTTTTATAGTTTTTGATTTGGATTCAAAAAGTTTCTTTAGAATAATATTTTTTGTTATATGTGTATTATCATCTTTAATAATTGAAATTATTTTAGAGCTATAATTTTTTTTATTCACATACAGTGAAGATTTAATTTTTTTAATATAATTTTTTATTGATAATTCATAGTATACATTAGATAATTGATTTTGATCAACATAATTGGATATTTTTATTTTAATCCTCATTTAATATATTATTTAATCTATATAAATATACATTAATATTTATTATTACAGATATATACTATTTTTTTTTTAATTACTATCTTTAATATAAGTAAAGTGAATATAAGGATAACTATTTATTATAAAACTAGTAAAAATTTATAATATATTTAAAATTGAAGAGTTAGAAATTATAATAGGTTAAACCTTTATTTATTATGAATTGTTTTAGTTTATTTATAATAATTTTCAGCTATCTGTGTTGAATTTATAGATATTCTAGGAATATTACTTTTTTCTTTTGAATTTATTGTAGTCTACAAAATAATTTATTCTAATTGAGAATTGATGTCCAATATCTTTTGAAAATAGTGAATCTAAGCTATCGGAATAAGATATCAATGATAAATCATCATTATTATAAATTTGATTTCTGTATAAGAATGTTGCAGAACTTCCTGGTGCAAATCTCCAATTATATGATAAGTCTAAGTTCCAAATATTAAAATTTGTATTAGGATTATTTTCATATGGAAATTGATTTAATATTTCCCCAATTCCATTATCCTGTAATTCATAGAATCTTTTATAATTTACTGTACTCCAATAATTTCTAAATTCTAATCCAATTTTTTTGTATGAATCTATATTATAAATCATTTCAAATACAGCTTGATTTATTTTAACATCTCTAATTCCTATAATTACATCATTTCCCTGATTCCCAGCGTAACCAAGATCATCTATCTCTTCAGAAATTCCAATTCCTAAACTTGTATTTAGTCTTTCAGATATTTTATAATTTAAACCTAATGCAACTCCAATTTTTTTATTGTCTTCTTCATAAAATTCATCAATACTTTCCATCGCATTAAACTCCATAGCAAAAACAAAATCTTTTGTATTATCTGAATCAACATCATATCTTATACTGAATTCTTTAGGTTTCAATACATATAATCCGTCAACTCTTGGTTCAAAAAAATCTTTATTTAATGTTCTGTATTCGAGCTCAAATCTATTTTTAAATAAATTTTTTGTTTCGAAGAAAATTTCCCCTTCGTAGTTATTATTTCTCTTTATTGAAGGATTATATCTTCTACCATGCCTTAAAGATAATTTTAATTCAAATTGATTAAAGTATTTTGTTGGATTAAATATTTCATATGAAATATTTGCAAATATACTCTGATTATTATACCATCTAGATATTCCTAGATCATCTTGATTGTAATTTTCATCTGTGGTCCATATTCCAGTCATCCATCTAAAATTTCCTTTAGTTTTGTTTATTTTTAAGGTAGTCTTATAGCCATCAGTGGAGTTTCTGTTTTCTTTGATATCACTTCTTAAAACAGAGCCCTCAATTTTATAATCATTATTGTTAGTCCTGTAGTCTAAACTTAGTGTGGATACATTTGCATTTCTAAAATCAGAGTCCCTTTTAACACTTGTATTTAAGAATGTAATTGAGGAATTATTTTTTAATTGTTGATCTAATACAATAATATTATAATTTGTTAAAGGTTCTAAAGTTATCTCTCTTTCCTCAAGACTTAAGCTATCTTGTAAGATAGCAGTTGCTTTTTTAGTTATTGCATTAAAAAAACCAATTCCTAATTTATTATCTGTTCTTCCAGATACTTTTATAGCATTAATTAAATCAATAGAATTATCAGATGCCAAAATTCTTTCATTTTCCTCTAGATAATCTTCGGCATCTACAGTTAATTCACCTCCAATTCTCCTACTGTAAAATACAGATGGTACTTTATTAAACAACTCTGTTCCTTCTGTAAAAAAGGCTCTTTTTTCATCAAACTGTTGTTCAAATGGACTTAGATTTAATTCTACATCATCAAATTTTACTTGTCCAAAATCAGGAATAAGTGTAGCATCCAAAGTAAATGCTTCATTAATTCCATATTTTATATCCATTCCAGCAGAAACTCCTGTTCCTGTATTGCCTTTATATATCTCTGAGTTTACTTGACTGTAAGGATAGAAAAATAGCCGTGTTGGAGGGTCAATGTTTTTAATCCCATTTAATTTTCCCATGTACTCACTGTAGGTACCTACAGATCGGTCCACATAATTCCATGTGTATATTTCATTTATGTTAAACACCCTTCTGTAAAAATTTAAACCCCATGTTTGAATATCTTTTTTAGGGAATCTTAATGCGCTATAAGGAATACTAAATTCTGCATACCATCCTTTGTTATCTTTGGAAACTTTTGCATCAAATACTGCATCGAAATTTGAGTCTCCTTCATCATAATCTCTAACAGATTTCATATCAGCTATTGTTCCAGCACTTGTAACAATGAAACTTAAAAAATTGACTTCATCATCATAAGGATTTAAACTTATGCCTATGAAATCAGTTTTAGTTTCATAAAATTCATCTCTTTGACTTACTTCACTTGCTATATTATTAGCATCAGGGTCTAACATAGAAGCAGCAAAATATACTGCATTATCATCA
>Ga0213862_10000184_pt1 | contig 26276 bp, 24 predicted proteins | sample PICome_7_FD_160092 | JGI IMG/M metagenome (GOLD analysis project Ga0213862, IMG submission 160092) | Coastal seawater microbial communities near Pivers Island, North Carolina, United States - PICO266 | ecosystem: Environmental > Aquatic > Marine > Coastal | place: USA: North Carolina... | reverse complement strand
ATCAGGAGTTTTAAACAAATTGCCACTTGGGTTATTGGGGCTACAAAAGAAAATTGCTTTTGTAGTTGGGCCAACAGCTGCAAGAATTTGACTGCTATCCAACTGAAAATCATCTGTTAGCGGTACTGCTTTAATACCCACCCCATTTATATTTGCCAATACAGCATACATACCATATGTAGGGGGCATAAGCACAACATCGTCTTTATTTGGGGTACAAAAGGCTCTAAACAATAAATCCAAGATTTCATCACTGCCATTTCCTATCAATAATTGGTTAATAGGACAACCGCGTAGCGAAGCAATTTCTTGTTTCAGTACCAATTGACTGGGGTCTGGATATCTGTTAACTGAAGATGGATTGGGATTTTCGTTAGCATCTAAAAAGGTGTAATCTCCTTCAGTTGCAGTAAAGGTATCCCGTGCCGAAGTGTAAGGCGCAAGTGCCAACATTTCGGGTCTAGCCCAACGCGCTAAATCAAAAGTCTTAGCCATTGTTTAAATCGTTTAATCGCAAGCTTACTGCATTTTTGTGTGCATCAAGTCCTTCTGCTGCTGCCATAGCCTCGATGTGTGGCCCTAAAGCCTGTATGCCTTGCGCAGAGATGCGTTGATACGTAATAGCCTTTAAAAAGGCGTCTAAATTAACACCACTATATTGTTTGGTATATCCATTTGTGGGTAGTGTGTGATTGGTGCCAGAAGCATAGTCACCAGCACTCTCAGGTGTATAATTGCCAATAAAAACAGATCCTGCATTGATAATTCCATCTACAAACAGCGCTTCATTTTTAACACAAGCGATATAGTGCTCGGGGCCGTATGCATTGATAAAATCAAGGGCAGTTGATTCGTCCTCAAAATAAACAGTCAAGGAATTTTCCAATGCAACGGCAGCAATTTCTTTACGTGGCAATACCGATAATTGCTTATCGAGTGCTATCTTTACCTTTGCACCCATTTTTTTAGCAGTAGTAACCAAAATCACTTGGCTGTCTTTGCCATGCTCAGCTTGTGACAACAGGTCTGCAGCCACATAAGCTGGGTTTGCTGTATTATCTGCAACTACTAACAGTTCAGAGGGGCCTGCAGGTATGTCAATAGCCGTTTGGTATTGGGTTGCCTTTTGCTTGGCTACCGTTACAAACTGATTTCCAGGACCAAATATCTTATATACTTTAGGAACGCTTTCAGTGCCAAAGGTCAGGGCTGCAATAGCCTGAATTCCTCCGATTTGCGCCACGAGCGTTACCCCGCATTTTTGCGCTGCATAGCGAATGGCAGCAGGAATCCCTGCGCTGTTTGGCGGAGTACACAACACAATTTGACGGCAGCCTGCTAATTGAGCTGGAATAGCCAGCATCAAAACGGTTGAAAACAGGGGTGCAGTTCCGCCAGGAATATAAATGCCTACCCGTTCAATGGGTTTCTTTTCTTGCCAACAACTAACGCCCTCTTGGGTTTCCAAACGGACAACTGCTGTTTTTTGTGCTTTGTGAAATTGATATATATTATCATACGCCACATCTATAGCATCTACAAGTTCAGCAGGCAATTCACTTTTGGCATTTGCCAATGCTTGCGCAGCTACCAAAAGTTGATCAGGAGTGAAAGCATCAAACTTTTGGCTGTATTCGCGTACAGCCTCATCACCGTTGTTACGTACAGCGGCAAACACTTCATCCACAATTGGTTCAATGGAAGAAAAATCGGCCGTTGGTCGCTGTGTAAGCGCCTGCCACGTACTTCGATCAGGTTTTGAAATAAACTTCATTATTGAATAATTCGTTCAATTGGGCATACCAAAATATCTCGGGCACCAGCTGCTTTTAAAGCGTCTACCATTTCCCAAAAGGTATTTTTATCAATAGCAGAGTGCAACGAACTCCACCCTTCCTCAACCAAAGGCATAACCGTTGGACTTTTGAGCACGGGTAACATTTTTGAGATGATATCGATAGCCTCATTTGGTACATTCATGATAACATAACGTGAGTTTTTTCCAGCGTTTACAGCTCTAATACGGAACAATAAGGTGTCGAGAATTTCTTGTTTATCGGCTGACAGTCCTATACCACCCACCAATACGGCTTGTGATTTGAACAAGATTTCAACTTCTTTGAGGTTGTTTTTAAAAAGCGTTGATCCACTGGATACGATATCACAAATGGCATCAGAGAGCCCGATGTTGGGGGCAATCTCTACAGAACCGTTAATGATGTGTAAATCGGCTTCAATATTCCATTTGGAAAGGTATTTTTGTACGGTTTTTGGGTAGGAAGTAGCGATTCGCTTACCTGCTAAGTCGGCAACACTGTTGTATGTATTCCCTTTTGGAACAGCAATAGACACACGACATTTTGAAAAGCCTAGGGGCTCAAGTGTGGGTATGTCCTCTCCTTTTTCGACCAATAAATTTTCACCGATGATAGCCAAATCCACTACGCCATCTCTAAGGTATTGGGGAATATCTCCATTACGAAGGTAATATACCTCTATTGGAAAATTAGATGATGCAGTCTTGAGTTGGTCTTTACCATTGTTGATAGAAATACCACAGCTATTGAGTAATTTTAAAGATTCTTCATTCAGTCTTCCTGACTTCTGAATCGCGATACGTATATTTTCTTTCATGACTTTATTATAACAAAAAACCCGTTTGAGCAATACAAACGGGTTAGACGGTTATTGACATACTCCACCTAGCACGTTTGAAACGCAATATTGTTGTGGTGGAAAACATGTGTTATATTCATTATGGTGCAAATATCGAAATTTTTTTGAAAACCTTACTGATTTCCTAAAATAAGTGGCAATCCATCTTCGCCACCCCCAACAACAATAATTTTGGTGTTAGGCGATTCGGCTAATAAAAGTGTTGCCTCAATACCTTTATCTCTCAAAATATTTGGTGTTAGTGATGCTGCTAATAGCCTGTTGGCTACCGCTTTACCTTCTGCTTCAATACGCACTTTTTCTGCTTCCTGGCGTGCTTTTTCTAACCTAAACTCATATTCAAGTGCTTCTTGCTCTTGGGTAAGTTTCCTTTGAATAGCTTCTTTAATAGATGTTGGAAGTGTTACATCACGTACCAATACTGCATTGAGTTGTACATGTTGGCCATCTACTTTTCGCATGGTTTCTTCATAAATTTCGTTTTGAATGGCATCACGCTTTGAAGAATACAATTGTTCAGGCGTATAGCGCCCAATGACAGATCGAGCAACTGCACGAATTTCTGGAACAATCACAATATTAAGGTAGTTTTCTCCTTTCGTTTTATGCAACATGCCCAGTTCATCAATCTTAGGTTGGTATAAGACCGATACGTCAAGGGAAATTTCAAGACCATTGGACGAAAGCACACGCATGCCACTTTCAAATTCTTCTTGCTGTTTGATGTTGTACGTATAGACACGGTTCCAAGGGGCAATAAAACGAAACCCTTCCCCTAAGGGTGGTTCATCAACAACGGTTCCGCCACCGAAGCGTTTCCAGACAACACCCGCTTCACCATAAGGGATGTTGATATATGATTTTGAAATAAAAATAATTCCTACGAGTATGAGTATTATTAGGGGTAATCCAAGTTTTGGTAATTTTTCCATGATATAAATTTTAGGTTAACATACCGCCATCTACGTGCAATACCTGTCCTGTTATGTAAGCAGATAAATCAGCGGCTAAAAATAGGCAAGCGTTGGCTACATCATCTGGCGAGCCGCCGCGTTTTAATGGGATGCCCGCCCGCCATTGGGCAACGACATCTTCAGGGAGCTTATCAGTCATTTCTGTTTCGATAAACCCGGGTGCGATCACATTTGATCTTATATTTCTTGAGCCCAATTCGAGCGCTATTGATTTTGAAAAACCAATAATACCCGCTTTTGAAGCTGCATAATTTGATTGACCTGCATTTCCTTTAACACCAACAACAGAACTCATGTGAATTAAACTTCCATGTCGTTGCTTGAGCATGGTGCGCTGTACCGCCTTGGTCATGTTAAATACAGACTTTAAGTTGACTTCAATAACGTTGTCAAAATCTTCCTCAGAAATACGCATCAACAAATTGTCTTTGGTGATACCTGCGTTATTTATCAATACATCAATTGAATCAAATATTTCCAAAACATCTGAGACCAATTGCTGTGAAGCATCAAAATCTGCAGCGTTTGATTTAAATGCTTTTGCAGTGACGCCAAATGCGCTAAGTTCTGCTTCCAATTCTTTGGCTGGTACTTCAGACGAACTGTAGGTAAACGCCACATTGGCCCCTTCTTTGGCAAAAGCCAAGGCTATACCTCGTCCTATGCCCCTACTGGCGCCTGTAATCATGATATTTTTTCCTTTTACTAAATCCATACTATTATGCTAATACTTGTGCTACGGTTTTTCCTATGGCTGCAGGCGAATCCACTACGTGTATACCGCATGCTTTCATAATGGCTTTTTTGGCTTCGGCAGTATCTTCTGCCCCTCCAACTATTGCGCCAGCGTGTCCCATAGTACGCCCTTTAGGTGCTGTTTCCCCAGCAATAAAACCTACGACGGGTTTTGGATTGCCTTGAGATTTAATCCAATTAGCAGCATCGGCCTCTAAATGTCCGCCTATCTCACCAATCATAACAATACATTCGGTTTCGTCGTCATCCATAAGCAATTGGACTGCATCTTTGGTAGTAGTTCCAATAATGGGATCGCCACCAATACCAATAGCGGTCGTGATGCCATATCCTTCTTTTACTACTTGGTCGGCAGCTTCGTAGGTTAGCGTTCCCGATTTAGAAACGATACCGACATTTCCCTTTTTAAAGACAAAGCCGGGCATTATCCCTACTTTGGCTTCATCAGGCGAGATAACTCCTGGGCAGTTCGGACCTACCACACGGCAATCTTTACCTCGGACATATTCCATGGCTTTAGCCATATCATTTACCGGTATACCTTCTGTAATGGTGATGATAACTTTTATTCCTGATTCTGCAGCCTCCATAATGGCATCAGCAGCAAAGGCTGGTGGCACAAAAATGATAGAAGTATCTGCCTTAACTTCTTTAACAGCTTCTGCAACCGTATTAAAAACGGGTTTGTCCAAGTGTGATTGCCCCCCTTTTCCGGGTGTTACACCGCCTACGACATTGGTGCCGTAAGCAATCATTTGGCTTGCATGAAAAGTGCCTTCACTCCCTGTAAAGCCTTGTACAATAATATTTGAATCTTTGGTTACTAGTACGCTCATGTTATTCTTTTACGCGTTCAATGTAGGTACCTTTCTCGGTATCTACTTTTATTTTGTCTCCCTCATTAATAAACAATGGAACATTGATTTTCGCTCCTGTTTCAGCAGTTGCAGGTTTTGTGGCGTTTGTTGCTGTATTTCCTTTAACACCGGGCTCTGTATGCGTAATTTCTAAAATTACACTGGCTGGCATATCAACCGAGAGCGGACTGTCATTTTCGGTATTTGTCATCACCGTGACAATTTCTCCTTCTTTCATTAATTTTGGTTGATCAAGAATGCTTTCTTGTAATTCAATTTGATTGTAATCTTCTGTGTTCATGAAGTGGTATACATCACCAACTGCATATAAAAACTGGTATTTGCGGGTTTCCACACGAACATCTTCAATTTTATGTCCAGCAGAAAAGGTATTGTCTATTACTTTTCCTGAAGTTACACTCTTGAGTTTTGTGCGTACAAACGCAGGGCCTTTGCCAGGTTTGACGTGTAAAAACTCAATTATTTTAAAAATATCGTTGTTGTAATGAATACAAAGTCCTTTTCGTATATCTGAAGTTGATGCCATAGTTAGTTTTGAATATATCCTTTCATAATACCGCGTTGTGAAAGTCTGATGAACTGTAAAATATCATCTCGTTCTGTTGAAGCCTCCATTTCAGCTTCAATGATCTGTGTGGCTTGGGTATTGTTAAAATTCATTTGGTATAGAATGCGGTAAATGCTTTGAATCTCTTTGATTTTTTCTGAATCAAAGCCCCTACGTCTTAAGCCAACAGAATTGACGCCCGCATAAGAAAGCGGTTCACGTGCTGCTTTTACAAAAGGTGGAATATCCTTACGTACCAACGAACCACCTGCTACAAAGGCGTGATCGCCAATGGAACAAAACTGGTGTACGGCTGTCATTCCAGCTAAAATAACGTGACTGCCTACAGAAATATGCCCGGCAAGTGTACTGTTGTTTGAAAAAATACAATAGTCACCAACAATACAGTCGTGTGCGATGTGAGAATAAGCCATAATCAGACAGTGTTTTCCGATTTTTGTCTTCGCTCTAGAAGTTGTGCCACGATTGATGGTTACACATTCCCTAATGGTGGTGTTATCCCCAATTTCAGCTGTTGTTTTTTCGCCGTTAAACTTAAGATCTTGCGGGACAGCACTGATTACAGAGCCCGGAAAAATATTACAATTTTTTCCTATTCGTGCACCTTCCATGATGGTAACGTTTGGACCTATCCAAGTCCCTTCACCAATCACCACGTTTTTATCGATAGTGGTAAATGGCTCTATTACGACATTCTTTGCAATTTTCGCATCGGAATGTACGTATGCTAATGGTTGATTCATACTTTGACTTGATCTTTTCGTACAATTTGAGCCATCATTTCAGCCTCTGTTGTAATCCTGCCTCTTGAATACGCTACAGCCTGCATATGGCAAATACCCCTGCGTATGGGCGATAATAATTCCATTTTGAAAATAAGGGTATCTCCAGGAACAACTGGGTTCTTGAATTTTGCATTTTCAATTTTCATAAAAAATGTAAGGTAGTTTTCTGGGTCAGGTACGGTATTTAACACCAATACACCTCCCGCTTGCGCCATGGCTTCTATCTGAAGAACGCCTGGCATTACAGGTTGCCCCGGGAAGTGACCTGCAAAGTAGGGTTCGTTCATTGTGATGCTCTTCATTCCTACAATATGCGTGTCGCTCAATTCCAAAATCTTGTCTACCAACAAGAATGGAGGACGGTGTGGTAATACTTTCATAATGGCATTTACATCCATTAACGGCTCGGCGTTTAAATCAAAGTCAGGAACACGATTTCGTCTTTCTTGCTTGATAATTTTAGTGAGTTTTTTTGCAAAACTTGTATTGGTGCCATGACCCGGTTTATTAGCAATTACCTTACCTCTAATGCGACAACCCACTAATGCTAAATCACCAATTACGTCAAGTAACTTATGTCGTGCAGCCTCATTGGGGTATTTTAATGTTAAATTATCTAAAATACCGTTGGGTTTGACAGAAATACTTTTTCTGTTGAAAGCTTTACAAAGCTTGCTCATGGTTTGCTCAGAAAGCTCTTTGTCTACATATACAATGGCATTATTGAGGTCTCCACCTTTAATAAGCCCATTTTCAAGCAGCGACTCTATTTCGTGAAGGAAGCTAAAGGTGCGTGCGTTGGCAAACTCTTCCTTAAAATCACTGAGGTTTTTAAGGTTCGCATTTTGCGTTCCAAGGACTTTGGTGCCAAAATCGACCATGGTGGTAACTTGATAGTTATCCGCTGGAATAACCGTTATTTCGCTTCCCGTTTGATCATCAATATATGTGATATTTTCACGAACGACATATTCATACCGCTCCGCATCTTGTTCTTCAATGCCACCCTCAAGCAGGGCTTCAACAAAATGTATGGAAGAACCATCCATAATGGGTGGTTCAGGGGCATTTAGTTCAATTAAAACGTTATCTATTTCCAATCCTACCAATGCAGCCAAAACGTGTTCAGATGTTTGGATACTCACGCCATTCCGCTCTAGATTTGTACCTCTAGTAGTATTCACCACCAAGTTAGCATCGGCCTTTATGATGGGGTTTCCTTCAAGATCAACACGAGAAAAAGCATATCCGTGATTTGGGGGGGCAGGCTTGAATGTAAGTTTAACTTTTTTTCCAGTATGGATACCAACACCATTTAACGAAACAGCCTTGGAGATTGTTGTTTGCTTAGTCATGGTTAAGTTTCTTTTTTAGGGATTGTAAGTCTCTAACATGCGTGTGTAAATTTCTAAAATGTACATACGATTTGTTAAAAGCTGTGTAATCGAAGGCTGGATAGCCCATAACCTTTGAATCATCTTTAAGGTTTTTCAATATACCCGATTTGGCCTGAATGCCTACACGGTTTCCAATGGTCAAATGCCCACTGATTCCTACCTGTCCCCCAATTTGACAATGCGTACCTATTTTGGTTGAACCGGCAATGCCAGTTTGCGCTGCGATAACGGTATGATCAGCTATTTCGACATTATGCCCTATTTGAATAAGGTTGTCCAGCTTTACGCCATTTCCAATGCGTGTTGATCCGAGCGTTGCACGGTCAATGGTGGTGTTTGCACCCACATCAACGTTATTGCCAAGCACTACGTTGCCGGTTTGTGGAACCTTATCGTAAGAACCATTATCATTGGGAGCCCATCCAAAACCATCGGCACCTATAACCGCATTATTGTGAATAACACAATGACTACCGATTACGGTATCATCAAGAATACGGGCGCCAACATGAATAATGGTGTTATCGCCTATGCTGACATTTTTACCAATATACACTTGAGAATGAATCACACAGTTTTTTCCAAGAGTTGTATGTGCATCTATGTGGGCATAATTACCAATAGAGATTCCATCAGAACAGGATGCATCATCAGAAATGTATGCATTGTCAGAAACGCTTGGAGTAGGCACATGCTTAATTTCGTTGTAATGACTTAGTAGTTTTGAAAAGGCTTCATATGGGTCGCTTACACGAATGAGCGTAGTTTTGTATTCTTTATCTGCCACAAAATCATCACTAACCAAGGTAATAGTAGCGGCCGTACTATATAAAAAAGAAGTGTATTTGGGATTGGCTAGGAAAGACAAACTCCCCGTTGTTCCTTCTTCAATTTTAGACAGCTTCGAAACCTCTGCTTTAGGGTTACCATCAACGGTTCCGGAAACTAGTTCCGCTATTTGTGTGGCATTAAATTTCATAGATGCAAAATTACGAAAAATATCCGTCTTACTTTGGGAATGCCAAGAAGTACTTATAATCTTTTCTAGTAAGTATGGGGAAATGTGCGATTTCAGAGAAAGCGTCAAATAACATTAACGCACCATCGAGAGAACATAACTGGATAGGTTGTTCGTCTAAATTGTAGCCTTGTGTGCTTAGACTTCCTGAAAAAACAAAGTAATCGATTTCAGTTGCAGTCAAATGTAGCTTTTGCATAAAAGACTGTTGCTTGTCTTTTATGTACTCGGAGCTAAAAGCTTGGTTTGCAATCTTAATTTTAAGTAAATCACGGTTTAAAATCATGTTTGCCAGTGAGACTAAAATGGCATCGTCGCAGTTGGATGCTGCCTTAAGTGTCACCCAAATATCGTTGTCGTCTAAATGACTAAAATGGGAAATTTTATCTTCTAGTTCCGCTGTTTTATTGTTTACAAGACCTGCCAATGCTGCTGTAGCTAAAGAAGTTTTATTAGCTTTATCCAGCTGGTCAAAACGCCTAAAAAATCGAATCAGCAATTCTTCTGCAACAAAACTTGTTTTGTGTAAATAAACCGACCAATACATCATGCGTCGCGCCAGTAAAAACTTTTCAATGGAGTGAATGGCCTTGGTAAAAAACACCAAGGTGTCGTCCTTGACTGTCATCATTGTAATCAAGCGTTCAGAGTTGATGTTTCCGTCTGTTACTCCAGAGTAAAAACTGTCACGCTTTAAATAATCCAATCTATCAAGATCGATATGTGAAGAAATGAGTTGGTTAAAAAAACCACGTGAGTAGTTGTTTGTAAACATTTGAATCGTTAAATCAAGTTTACCCTCAAATTCAAGATTCATATCACGCATCAGCGCTAAAGACATTTTTTCGTGTGGCGTGTCTGGCAGCAAGGAGTGTTCAAGTGCATGCGAAAAGGGACCGTGACCGAGGTCGTGTAAAAGCAATGCTGCATAAAGTGCTTCGGCTTCCGTATCCGTTATCTTAACTCCTTGTTTACGAAGGCTAACAACGGCTTTAGTGGCCAAATGCATGGCGCCTAATGCATGCTGAAAACGCGTATGTTCTGTGGAGGGAAATACCAAAAAGGATAGGCCCATCTGTTTGATCCTACGCAAACGCTGTACGTATGGATGATTGATAAGTTTACCAATAAACGGAGTTGGGATTGTAATAAAACCGTAAATTGGGTCGTTGTATTGAGTGAGTTTCACTTTAGAAAAAATTATATACAAAGATACATATATGCAGCCGATTGAACTTTTGTGGATTGATGATGAGATAGATTTGCTTCAAGCCCACATGATTTTCCTTAGCCAAAAAGGGTACCATGTGACAAAAGCGCATAGTGGTCAAGACGCTTTGTCTCTCTTAAAAGAGACGAGCTTTAACATTGTTTTATTAGATGAAAATATGCCCGGAATGTCTGGCATTGAGGTGTTGACGGCAATCAAACAAGACCATCCGCAGCTGCCTGTAATCATGATTACCAAGAGCGAAGAAGAGAATATTATGGAGGAAGCTATTGGGGCTAAAATTGCCGACTACCTCATTAAGCCTGTTAACCCAAATCAAATTTTGCTCTCTCTAAAGAAGAACTTAGATGGCAGCAAACTCGTAACCGAAAAAACAATTACTACCTATCAGCAGTCGTTTCGGCAACTAAGCACAGACGTAATGCAAGCAGAATCTCTTGGCTCTTGGAGTGATGTCTATCAAAAAATCTTGTATTGGGAAATGGAAATCGATAGTATTGATTCCCCAGAGCTCAAAGAAATATTTACCTATCAAAAAACAGAAGCAAATATTGCTTTCTCACGATTTGTTGAGAAGCATTATGCCAACTTACTTTTTGATGAAGATGAAGAAAAACTTTTTTCAAACCAAGTGTTTGAGAAGTTGGTCGCGCCCAAACTAAACAACAAACCCACGCTATTGCTGATGATTGACAACCTGCGTTACGATCAGTTCATTGCTATTTCCCCCATTATTGCGCCCTATTTCAAAGGAGAAATGGAAACATCTTATTTTAGTATACTTCCAACTGCAACACAGTATGCGCGGAATGCTTTTTTTGCTGGCCTCTTACCAAATGAAATGGAAGCGAAATATCCCCAGTGGTGGAAAAATGATGTTGATGAAGGAGGTAAAAATATGCATGAGCGTGAATTTTTGGGTGCACAATTGGACCGCCTAGAGTTAAACCAAAAACACAGCTATACCAAAGTGAACAAGCCACATGAAGCACGTAAGTTTTTAGATGCCTTCAAGACCAACCCTGCAGATGGACTACAGGTAGTTGTTTACAATTTTGTCGACATGATTTCACATGCTAAAACAGAAATGGATATGATTAAAGAATTGGCAAATTCTGACAAGGCGTATCGTTCACTCACAAAGAGTTGGTTCCAAAACAGCCCATTGCTAGATATAATTAAAATGGCACAAAAAAAAGGCTATCAACTTATCATTACTACAGATCACGGCACCATTAACGTGGAGCAGCCTGCAAAAATTATTGGCGATCGTGAATCAAGTACTAACATCCGCTACAAGACAGGACGACGCCTTAAAACAGATGACAAGCACGTAATGATGGTTTCTGACCCTGAAAGTTTTGGTCTGCCCTCCATAAACATGAGCAGTTCTTTTGCTTTTGCCAAAGAAAACTATTATCTAATTTACCCAACCCGCTACCATCATTTTGTAAATTATTTCCGGAACACCTATCAACACGGTGGCATTTCATTGGAAGAGATGTGCATTCCGTTTGCGGTGTATTCTCCTAAGTAGCTTACTTTTGCGCTATGGTAAGGAAGTACGATTTAAATCAAATTGACGCAATCGCTGAATCGCTCGTTGCTACATTTGAGCATAATATTATTTTACTCAAAGGAGATTTAGGCGCAGGCAAAACAACACTCGTGAACGCTATAGCCAAACAATTGGGGAGTAATGAAGAGGTGTCAAGTCCAACATTTGGGATAGTAAACGAGCTCAATATAGCAAATACTACGGCCTTTCATATGGATTTGTATCGTGTAGAAAATTCAGATGAATTACAACAATTTGGATTTGACGAATACTTACACAACGGAGATTATTGCTTTATTGAATGGCCAGAAATAGCCATGACGTCAATAACACAGCCCCACCACACCATAAAATTGAAACATTTAAAGGACAGTACTAGAAAGATTTCATTTATATGAGCTTTATAAAAAGATTAGGATATTATTTAGGCGGTTTTTCGGTTGGCCTTATTTTTTTGTTTTTCTTCTTTAACGGCAAAAGAACACAGTGTAACTACAGCCCTTCAGCAAGGGTTAAAAGTGATATTCAAAAGAAAGCCTGGGTATTTGGAAAAGATTTCTACCCCATCCAAGACACCTTGCAATGGTTTGCTAAAACCACTGTAGATTTTAGCGAAAGTAACATTGGAACCGACTCTTGCAATGTTTATGTTATGGAAATTGACGACAAAATATTTTCAGTCAAAAAATGTACGGATACGGCCTACTTTAGCCGTTAAGCTTACGTTTTTTTAGCTCTTTTTTTAACATCAAACATTCTTGTAATGTCTGATATTTCATTGCGCTGTTTTCCAGTGCACGTCTTATCAAATACGGTACTGCCTGTTCTAAAGGTCCAAAGGGAACATACTTGAACACATTGGCATTTTGTTCTGCCAACGAAAAGGAAATATAGTCTCGCATCCCATACAGCTGACTAAACCAGAGGTTTGCATTCCCCAGTGAAATTTTGGCTTGCGAACAGTAGTCAACCACCCAATTGATGTCCGATTGATTGTGTGTTGCCACAATACAGAAGTGACTGTTTAGGTTTTTTAAGGCATGTTGAAGGGCATCCTTATATTGATTGTCCGTCTGATCTTTGGTATCACATACAGGAGAACTTATTTTTAATGCTGCTGCCCTACTGCGCTCCTTTTCCATATAAGCCCCTCTAACGAGTTTTACGCCCAACACATATCCCTTTTCATCAGCATCCTTTAAAAGACTCTTATAAAGAACGTTGCGGTCTTTTAAGTACAGTTGGATGGTTAGCGCAACAACAACTTTATCACTATTGTATTTTCTAAGCAAAGGGAGCACCAACATATCTACGCCATCTTGAATCCAGCTTTCTTCCGCATCAACCATCAGTACAACAGCTGCTTGTTTCGCCGTTTTTACCAACAGCTCAAAGCGCTGTTGCATGGCAGTCCAAATAAGCTGTTCACTAGTGCTCAGCTTATGTCCAGCAGTTTTTTTGTGATACAGCTCAAAGGAGCCAATAGCACTGGGTTTTACTACTGCAAATGGGTAAGCGCTAGTTCTTTTAGCTGCTGCAATGGTCTCCAATACAATTGCAGTATTGTGTTCGTAATCCGCTGTTGATTTTGCGTGCTCGTTGGCATAGTCCAAGACGCTAAACACCTTGTGATCTGCTAGCTTTTCTGTTACAGCAGTACAAGAAGCAACATTTTTTCCTGCACAAAACTGCTCATATCCCGTAAATCCAATAAGAAGTTTCATGGGGAAGCGAACATGTTGTAAGAAATGCCACAAATACAAAGAAGTGCGCACAACAAAGCGCCTTGAAAGCAAACGAAACAAAAACAGTGAAGCCCTTAACTCTCGTGTGGTTTTGTGCGGATATTGAGGCAATGCATTGTTCAAATAAAAATAATTTAAAATATCAACTGCCTCTCAAAATTAGGAAAATAAACCAAAAAGGCAGTATTTTCGCCATCGATTATGGTTATCAAAACAAAACACAGTGAAGTTATTTTTGGCGCGTCTTGCTGGGAATCGCTCAACCGCTGTGTTCATGCCAACAGCTATTCCACTGTTTTTATATTGACAGACACCAACACTGGCTTGCATTGTTTGCCACACGCAAACGCAAAGATTGAATTCGACTACCAGACGCTTGACATGCAGGCAGGTGAAGAAAACAAACACATTCAGAGCTGTATTTCGCTATGGGACAGCTTGTCTGAAATGGGTGCTGACAGAAGGAGTTTGCTTATCAATATTGGTGGTGGCGTGGTTACTGATTTAGGTGGATTTGTCGCTTGTACTTTCAAGCGTGGTATTGACTTCATAAACATCCCTACTTCTTTGCTTGCGATGGTAGACGCTTCTGTTGGAGGCAAAACGGGAATTGATTTGGGGGCACTTAAAAACCAAGTGGGTATTATTAAAGAGCCTAGCATGGTGCTTGTGGATACCGATTTTTTGAATACCCTCCCCGATTCAGAATATCGAAGTGGCTATGCAGAAATGCTTAAGCACGGACTTATTCAGGAACCAGCTTATTTTGAAGCCTTAAGTGGTTTTTTGAGTAAAGCTGAAATACTACCCCACATACATCACTCTGTTGGCGTTAAGGCTAAGGTGGTTTCAGATGATATTGACGAACAAGGGTTACGCAAGATTTTAAACTTTGGTCACACCCTAGGCCATGCGGTAGAATCTCACTTTTTAACCGTTACAGACAAAACCACATTACTACACGGCGAAGCCATTGCGATTGGCATGATACTAGAAGCCTTTTTATCTGTTAAAGCAGTAGGTTTTCCACTAGAGTCAGCAGATAAAATCAAACGTATTTTTCAGGCTATATACCCTAAAGTACGCTTTGACAAGGACACGATTTCGGAAGTCATCAAAATGCTGATGCACGACAAGAAAAATGAAAATGGCAATGTACTATTTGTACTTTTAAAGACTATAGGCGAACCTGTTTGGAATCAATCGGTTTCAGAAAAACACATCCTTGAAGCCTTTGATTTCTATCAGGCTTAAGCAGAGTTTCTACTTGCATTGATGTTTCCAAATAAAGAACGCGTTACCATTTTTTCCATTACATCACGCTCTTTTGCGCTAATTTTACTCTGCTGAATCGTCAACAAGGCATACTGTTGTATGGTTAACAAGGGTTGCACAATCTCCTCACGTATGTGTATAGAAGCCTTTCCTTCAGGTTGGTCCTGCATGAGGCTGTCCATATCCGTTAGCTTGAGAATATAGTCCTTTGAACGCAGATATTCCTTGTAAATTAACTTCCAAAAAGCTCCGTATTCAGGATCGTTTTCCATGTAGGCTGTTAATTTGAAAAAAGATTTTTGCAAACTCATCATCGAGTTTGAAATCAAGGTTCTAAAGAACGAATTGTTGTTGTACAATTGCTTTGCTTTATTAAATTCTCCTGCCTTTTCTAGACTTTCCAAAGCAGTACCCACACCAAAAAATCCAGGTACATTTTGCTTGAGCTGGCTCCAACTGCCCACAAACGGTATGGCACGAAGTGCAGCGAAGTCCAATGACTTACTTGATTTGCGCTTCGATGGGCGTGATCCAATATTGGTTTTGGCATAATATTGAAGTGTACTCATATGTTCCAAGTAAGGTAAAAACTTGGGATGCGCTTTAAAGTCCTTATAGGTCTCGTAGCTGATTTCTGCTAACTGCGTCATGGTCTTCCTGTCTTCTTCGTTTAAAACGGATGAATCCGAGGCAAACAATCGGTTGGAGATACCAGAACTCAGGAGTTGCTCTAAATTATAGCGACAGGTATCAAAAGTGCCAAAATTAGAACTGATGGTTTGTCCTTGTACGGTGAGCTGTATTTCGTCTGCCTCGACGCTGTTCCCCATGGATGCGTAGAACTGATGGGTATTGCCACCGCCACGTGCTGGTGGACCACCTCGACCATCAAAAAAGGCAACATTGATCCCGTATTTTCGAGATATCATCGTGAGTTCCTCTTTAGCTTTAAAAATACTCCAGTTGGCCATCAAGTAACCCCCGTCTTTAGTTCCGTCAGAGAAACCTAGCATAATGGTTTGTTTGTCTCCCCGTCTTGACAAATGCTCACGATAAACGGGGTTTCCGTAAACCTTATCCATTACAGCAACCGCTACTTCTAAATCAGGAATCGTTTCAAATAACGGAACAACATCCACATTAGGTGTTTCCCAGTCGCTCATGCGAATCATGGCAAAAACCTCAAATATATTTTGTGCAGTTTGGTTATTACTAATAATATAACGGTTACAACCGGCCTCACCATTGGTTTCTTGAATTTCACGCATAACACGAATAGAACCAAGGGCTTTACATACAGTTCCGTCTTCAAAGCTATCGGGATCCACATCACCAGTTAGTGAAGTTAGGAAGTTAATGCGCTGGACTTCAGTTGCATTTAAATAATCAAAACTTGCATCGGTAACACCAGTCTTATTTGTTTGATCCAAAAGCCTTAAAAACGCATCGTGGTGTACGCGAGAGTCTTGTCTTATATCTAAACTAGCAAAATGATAGCCAAATACATTGACCTTTGCAATAAAGTCACGCAATTCATTGGCAAATAAGCCGTGATATTCTTCTTCAATTGTAACAAGAATGGATTGTAGGCAAGCTTTTAAGTCTTCTAGGCTTATGGCTGGCGCCTTGTCCAATGCAAAAATGCTATTATATAATTTTTTCTCAACATCTAAAACGGCCTCTTCTACACCAGAAAAAGTTAATCTTCTGCGTAATTTCCGAATGTCTCGATAATAGTTCCGAATGATGCTACTTCGAAGTAATTGTGCCGTTTTCCGTGTAATTTCAGTAGTTACGAAAGGATTTCCATCACGGTCTCCACCTGGCCAGAAACCAAGTTTAACCGTTTTACCTGTCAAGGGCTCATCTTTGAAGATATGACGCTGCACATAGGCTTGAATTTCACCAATTGACGGATAAAAAACATTCGAAAGGTACCATATCAAACTACGGGCCTCGTCTAGTGGTGTTGGTTTTTGCTTTTTAAAGAAGGGCGTTCTTCCCAACTGCGCCAACAAAAGTTTGATTTCTTGTGAATCGTTTTTTTGTATGCATTTGCCTAAATCTGTAATAATACCCAATACAGCTCCGGGATAGAACTGTGTGGGGTGTGCCGTTAGCACTGGTCGCACATTGATGTCCTGCAACAATGCCTTAAGCTCATTGGATTTCTGTTTAGATTGCGCTTCTTCCTTTAGGTTTCGGAGTGTACCCACGCCACTCATGTTGTTGACCCGTGCAAATGCAGCATCTTCAACAGCATCAAAAAGCACCACACGTCTCTCTATAAATTGAATGAAGCGGAAGAGTAAGTCTATTTGTGCTTTTTTAAGGTAATCGGGAAAATAGCGCTCAAAAAAACCTTCAACGATAGTCTTGGGGTCTAACCCCTTTTTATAACCTTCATCGCATGAGTCGGCAAACAACGGCAACAGCGTTGCTGTATTCGTTATTTTGGAATAGGGTAAGGTCGAAAATATACTGTCGTATAATTTAAATTTGGAGAGAACGTTTTCTTCGTAACGTTCGAGTTTTGTGCGTGGGTTCACGAGTAAGTTTTAAAGTTCGTTGAAAATAGTGTGCATCAATCTTTTTTTATCATTGATGCTCTCTTCGAGAGAAATCATGGTTTCTGTACGTAAGATACCATCTATATCATCAATTTTAAAAATAATTTCCTTCGCGTGCTCTGTAGTTTTTGCACGGACTTTACAGTAAATGTTAAACTTACCTGTAGTAATGTGAGCAACCGTTACGAAGGGAATCTCGTGCAAACGTTCCAGAACATATTTCGTTTGATGAGTTTTTTCTAGGTAGATTCCTATGTAGGCTATAAACGAGTAGCCCATTTTGTTGTAGTCCAATGTAAGCGAAGATCCTTTGATGATTCCAGCTTCTTCCATTTTTCTAACACGCACGTGAACTGTACCGGCAGAAATCAATAGTCTTTTGGCAATGTCAGTAAAAGGCGTACGCATGTTGTCAATTAAAATATCAAGTATTTGATGATCAATTTCATCTAGTTTAAATTTCAACATAATTATTTTTTTTGCAAAGAAAACAAAAAAACATTGAAAATTACGTTGCTAATTTGATAAATCAATGTGAATAATATGTTAAATCTAACATTTCTGACAGTTTTTTTATAATAGCACTGTCATCTAAATCATCAAAACTAACAGCTTTGAACGTGTTTAAGTCAATGATTTTGTGAGCATTAAGCATAGCTAAATCACCCTTGCTGTGCAAAGTGGGTACAAAGACTATTCCATTTGAAATTAATTTTTCTTCATACTGTATGGCCACACTTATTTGGGTGTTGTTGTAGGGTATATGGTGTATTAAGACATCGACATAGGACTTTTTAACTTCTGGAATACGATCATAAACTGCAGGCATAAATGAATTGTTAGCTATACATTGCAAAGCCTCTACGACTGAAAAAGAAAACCACTTTCGTGTTGCTTCCCTGTCGTAATCTTTCCCCGATTGTCCACATTCAAACAATATTGTCGGTGTTCCTTTTGCCTGAAAACAATCGCCAACACAGTTAGGGTTATAGGTGTCGTCGTAACGGCCCACTTGATTAGACAAGTGCTGTTGCAGCCTCTGGTTCATATATCCAATGATGCCCATAGCTTGTTTACGGGCTTCGGTTATCGATTTGTCTGCATCCGCAGCCGGGGATAAATACGACAACATACAAGGCGCACCATTCACGCCAAATAGGGTTCGTTGGTCATGAAGATTAAAGCAATAATCAGGTTGAAACGCATCGTATACCTTAAAAAGTGCATGGGTTTCAAGTTGTGACTGTTGCACGGCATCTCTGTTCAAATCAACGCCATTGGCATTAACCCTGGTGTAAGCAGCTGCACCATCTGGATTTAGCATGGGCAGCAACTGGACGGTGAAAGGCGCCAAAAACGCAGCATTAGCCTTTAGGAAATACATCACATCCATAATCCCTTTGGTACTTGTAGCTTCATTTCCATGCATTTGAGACCACATCAATACCTTAATAGGGCCATTCCCTATTGTTAGGGCCTTGATAGGCAGTCCTTTTGAGCTCGTGCCCACTTGCGTAAGCTCAAAGTCACTGAGCAAAGTTTCAATTTTTGAATACGTAATGTAACGCCCCTTCAAAACTTGACTTTTAAGTAATGGCTGTTGCTGTAGAAATGAATTCATGTTTGCAAATGTAAACGCTAATTAGTTTCCAATTGTAAACATGCTAAATTTATTATTGTAAACAAATGATTGACCAAAACGTGATGAATTGTTACAAAAGTAATTAATAAATTAAAAATATATATTAAATTACTATAAACAAATAAGTTATAATAAAAATATAAAGTAAAACTTTGGCTTTTAGAAGTCTTTTTTATTTCATATATTTGGAAATATCATTATAATAGTTTTGATATTTTACAATTGTAACCATGAGTATTGTTAATCGAATAAAGCAACTGATGCGCGAAAGCGAGCTAAGCGCAGCCACCTTTGCCGACATTATTGGTGTGCAGCGATCTTCCATTTCGCATATCCTTTCAGGGCGCAATAAGCCTAGTTTAGACTTTATCCTTAAATTACTACACGCCTACCCTAGCGTGTCCTCCGAGTGGCTACTTAAAGGAATTGCTTCCAAAAGCACGCCAACTCCCAGGATAATCCTAGATGAAAAGGTTCCAACTTCCCTAGAACCCGAAATAAAAGCTGCTAGCCCTGACTCAAAAAGTACACCACAAGCGCATATTAGCCACAAAGAAGCCAGCTCAAATGATGTTGAGCGTGTAATTGTGTGTTACAAGGACGGTACTTCCAATACCTACCTCAATAAAAATTGATATTTTTGAAGCATGAGGAATGTTTTTATCACTACCCTGTTACTTTTCTGTGTTTCTTGTTTCAGTCCTGATCGTAATTGCGGTGAATTTAAGACTGGAAAATTCAGTTTTACTTCAATAGTACTTGGCGATACACTTACCACAACCTTTTTCAGAACAGACAGCATTGAAGTAGATTATTACCTCAATCGTGTGGACAGCTCTATTGTGCGTTGGCTTAATGACTGCGAGTGTATTGTGAAAAAACTACGTCCACTCTCCTATCAAGACTCCAAATCTGTACATATGAAAATTTTGACCACTACTTCAGATACCTATACCTTTGAGTATAATCTGGTTGGAGACACCAAAAACAAACAACGTGGTACCGTAACCAAAATAAGCAACTGATGGACTTTCTTTTCACCCCAGAGGCCATGTCGGCACTGCTAACACTAACATTTCTTGAAATCATCTTAGGAATTGATAATATTGTATTCATTTCTATAGTTGTTGGCAAGTTACCCGAAGAAAAGCGAGCACGAGCTACCAACATTGGACTTGTTCTTGCGCTGGTACTCCGCATCATCTTACTGTTTACCATCACTTGGGTCATAGCCATGAAAAGTAATCTATTTTCGATAGATACTTCTCAAATACGTGCGGAAATCAACGGGCAAGCATTGGTGTTATTTGCCGGTGGTTTGTTCTTACTATACAAAAGCACAAAGGAAATACATGAAAAAATTGATCATGCAGGAGAAAAAGATAAAGCCGTAGCCAATAAAGCAGCCAACACCATGGGGCGCATACTGCTTCAAATCATACTTATTGATGCTGTTTTCTCTGTAGATTCCATATTAACAGCTGTTGGCATGACAAGTGGCATTGACGGCGCGCTTTGGATTATGATTATTGCAGTTGTGGTTTCCATATTGGCCATGATGATATTTGCACATCCCGTAACGCGTTTTGTACACAAGCATCCCTCTTTGCAGATTTTAGCCCTTTCATTCCTTATTTTGATTGGCTTTATGCTCATTGCAGAAGGTGCACATTTGGCCAATATGCAAATTATGGGGCAACACATCGGGAATATCCCCAAAGGTTATCTTTACTTTGCCATTGCTTTTTCGTTAGTAGTGGAGTTTTTAAACATGCGCTTCCGCAAGAAGAAAAAATAGGTTTACAGGTCTAAAGTGATTTGACCTTCGTCATCATCTATGGGTGGCGGCACTTCCTCAACTACCGTTTCAATGTCTGCGGTTTCTATCTCGGGTTCAGGCAAATAAGGCAAGGGCGCATTGGTTTCAATACTCTTTAATTTTTCAATAGTCAACTGATTACCCATAGCTTTGATTCCTTTTGGAACTATAAAATCTTCAAAAGATACTTGTTGTGCTGGTTTGGCCTCCCCGCCTCTTGGCTTGGTAAACTGAAGGGTACATACAGGGCGCCAATCTGCTGAAAACCAAATCAATTCATTCTTGCTTCCTTCTTTAATAAACACTTCTTCTTTGTCAGCTGCTTCAATCAAAAAGCGCTTTCCAAAGTATTTGTCTTTAGTGCCGTCGTAGTAAACGGCAGATAATGGTTTTTTAGGCTCCCATTTTTCTAAGACCAATAAATCGGGTGGAAAATGCATACCCAGATCTGGAATTTGCGTTTTTACTTTTCCTGATTTTGTTACTATGAGTAGGCGGTCCTCGCCTCTAAATGCACCGAGCAATCGTCCGCGTTCGTCAGCGTTGAGTCGTTGCACGGTTTCGTCAAACCAAACATCACGAGGCTTTAGTGTTGACACCCCTTCTTCTTTGAGGTCAACTCGTTTAATAGCATATTTAGTAACGGTATTGCCACGAACTCCCCTGCCCTTTACTACTAGGTCTGCAAAGTCTAGATCCCATTTTAGTTTTTTAATTGAACCGCTGTGGCGCAAGTGAATAGTTACAATTTCTGCTTCTCCATTGGGATTAGCAGAAAAGTAATGGACTTTAGACTGTGGGCTGCCGTTGGTAAGATCGTAATGTTTGTCTCTAGTTACTCCCGTAACAGCAAAACGCTTTATGTAGGATGTACCACCCTTACCGTCTTGATAAATCATGTTGTAGATGGTGCGTTTGTCCTTCTTTTTGAAAACAGCTACGTGAATGATGTTTTTTCCAACAAATGTTTTGCTTTCCACCTTAGTAACCATCATTTTGCCGTTAGCTGTGAAGACAATAACATCATCAATATCTGCACAGTCCGTTACATATTCTTCACGTCGTAAGGAAGTACCCACAAAACCTTCTTCCCTACTTACATAGAGTTTGGTGTTACGCATCACCACTTTGCGTGCATCCACATCCGCAAATACACTTAGTTCTGTTTTTCTTTCTTTTCCAGCGCCGTAAGTCTTTTTAAGTTTTTTAAAGTAGTCAATGGCAAATTCAACAATATGCGCCAAATGATAGCGCACTTCGTCCAGTTCTGCTTCTAGGGCTTCGATTTTTTGTTGCGCCTTATCTAAGTCAAATTTGGATATACGTTTAATACGTATTTCGGTAAGTCGTACCACATCGTCATCAGTAACTGCACGTTTTAGATTTACCACATAGGGGGCTAGTCCGCTGTGAATGGCAGCAAGAACGCCTTCCCATGTTTCAACTTCTTCAATGTCGCGGTAGATACGTTTTTCAATAAAAATACGCTCTAGAGAAGCAAAATGCCATTGGGCTTCAAACTCATCCTGCTTTACTTCGAGTTCAGCTCTTAGGAGGTCTAATGTATGATCTGTTGAGCGACGTAGCATCTCGGAAACCCCAATAAAATTAGGTTTGTTGTTTTCAATCACGCAGCCCAGAGGCGATATGGACGTTTCACAAGCTGTAAATGCAAACAAGGCATCTATGGTTTTATCCGGGGATACGTTGGGAGGTAATTGTATTTTTATTTCAACATCGGCCGCCGTATTATCTTCAATCTTTTTGATTTTGATTTTCCCTTTTTCATTTGCCTTTAGAATGGAATCAATAAGCGATGAAGTGGTTGTGGAAAAGGGTATCTCGTTAATAATAAGCGTTTGCTTATCAACTTGTGCTATGCGTGCACGCAAACGTATTTTACCGCCTCTTAGGCCATCGTTATAGTTGTCGGCATCCATAACGCCACCTGTAGGAAAATCAGGCATTAAGGTGAATCTTTTGCCTTGGAGGTGTTTTACAGAAGAGTCTATGAGCTCGTTAAAGTTGTGGGGCAGTATTTTGGTAGACAATCCAACGGCTATCCCCTCGCCTCCTTGCGCCAAGAGCATTGGAAATTTCACGGGTAGTGAGATGGGCTCCTTTTTACGACCGTCATAGGAAAGTTGCCACTGGGTAACTTTGGCGCTATAGACCACTTCCAAGGCAAACTTTGACAATCTAGCTTCTATATAACGTGAAGCAGCTGCAGAATCGCCTGTTAGGATATTCCCCCAGTTTCCTTGCATATCGATGAGCAAGTCTTTTTGACCAATTTGCACCATGGCATCTGCAATAGAAGCATCCCCGTGTGGGTGGTATTGCATGGTATGCCCAACGATGTTAGCCACTTTATTGTAGCGTCCATCGTCTAGGTCTTTCATAGAATGCAAAATACGACGCTGAACAGGTTTAAACCCATCTTCAATTGCAGGAACGGCACGTTCTAAAATCACATAAGACGCATAGTCAAGGAACCAATCCTTGTACATGCCCGTTACCCGAATAAGCTGATCGCTGGAATTTTGTTCTAACGCTTCGTTCATGATTCTACTTTGTCTAACTCTACCTTAAGATTGTCGATGATAAACTCCTGTCTTTTAGGTGTATTCTTGCCCATATAGAAGGATAACAACTCGTCTATTGTCATGTTCTTGTCCAACATCACGGGGTCTAAGCGAATATCGTCACCAATAAAGTGCTTAAATTCATCTGGCGAAATCTCCCCTAGCCCTTTGAAACGTGTGATTTCAGCTTGTTTACCCAATTCTTCAAATGCATGTACTCGCTCTTGCTCTGAATAACAGTAGATTGTTTTCTTTTTGTTGCGTACCCTAAAAAGTGGTGTTTGTAGGATATAGAGGTGACCATCTTTGATGAGTTCCGGGAAAAACTGCAAAAAGAAAGTAATCAAAAGGAGTCTAATGTGCATCCCATCAACATCAGCATCCGTGGCTATTACTATGTTGTTGTAGCGCAAGTCTTCCATGCTTTCCTCAATGTTAAGGGCTGCTTGCAAAAGGTTAAATTCTTCGTTTTCGTAAACAATTTTCTTTGACATCCCGTAGGAATTCAAAGGTTTTCCGCGAAGACTAAACACCGCTTGTGTATTAACATCTCGCGATTTGGTTATGGATCCACTTGCGGAATCTCCCTCTGTAATAAACAAGGTTGAATCCAAACGTCTATCCTTTTTGATATCTCCCAAATGCACACGGCAATCTCTTAGTTTTTTGTTGTGAAGACTTGCCTTTTTAGCACGATCACGAGCCAACTTACGAATACCTGAGAGTTCTTTACGCTCTTTCTCTGCTTGTAGTATTTTGCGTTGAAGTGCATCGGCAGTAGTTGCGTTTTTATGTAAGAAATTATCTAATTGCTTGCCTACAAAATCATTGATGTAGGTGCGTACGGTAGGGAAGTCACCCCCCATTTCGGTTGAGCCCAGTTTGGTTTTGGTTTGGGATTCAAACACAGGTTCCATGACCTTAATACTTATGGCCGAAATAATGGATTTACGAATATCAGAAGCATCATATTGTTTGCCATAATACTCTCTAATGGTTTTGACCAAAGCTTCTCTAAACGCGGTTTGGTGCGTTCCACCTTGTGTGGTGTGCTGACCGTTTACAAAAGAATGGTATTCTTCGTTGTATTGGGTTTTGCTGTGTGTAATGGCCACCTCAATATCATCACCTTTGAGGTGTACAACAGGATATAGAAAGTCGTCGGTATTATTATTGTCTTCAAGTAAGTCCTTTAGTCCGTTCTTGGAAATAAACTTTTCGCCATTAAATACGATTGTCAAGCCCGGATTTAGGTAGACATAGTTTTTGAGCATTTTGGCTACATACTCATGGCGGTAGCGGTATTTTTTAAATATGCTGTCATCTGGAATAAAGTAAACTTGGGTTCCATTGCGCTTTGAGGACGAAAGAATTTCTGTTTCTTCTTCAAGGTTTCCTTGATTGAAGCGTGCTTGTTTCATCTGACCTTCGCGAATAGAATAGACCGTAAACACATTGGAGAGTGCATTAACCGCCTTGGTTCCTACCCCGTTTAATCCCACTGATTTTTTAAAAGCACGGCTATCGTATTTACCTCCAGTATTCATTTTGGAAACCACATCCACAACCTTTCCCAGTGGAATACCACGTCCGTAGTCACGCACACCTACCTTTCCGTCCTTAATGGTAATTTCGATGGTTTTACCAGCCCCCATAACAAACTCATCTATACTGTTATCGAGCACTTCTTTAAGTAAAATATAGATGCCGTCGTCTGGTGAGGAGCCATCACCAAGCTTTCCAATATACATGCCGGGACGCATACGGATATGCTCCTTCCAATCAAGGGATCGAATATTATCTTCGTTGTATTGGGTTTGGGCCATGGTTTGCTAATTTAAAGCATCAACCCATAAAATTAAAGCAGCCTGAAACAAAGAAATTAACAAATACAGCAGGTGGATTGTTAAAAGACTGTCGACTAAGACACTCATTAATTTTGGCTTAGGTTTATTGTGTGAAACAATCTGCCTATTTTTTATTATACAACATAAAACTTGTCTAATGCTTACAACTTGTAAATAATAAAAGCACCCTCCATTTGACAAGCTTATGGTTCAGGTGCTTTTTGAATGATTTAATATGAAGCTATTGCTTATTTAACAGGTTGATTTGCGCTATATACAAAGAAACGCAGCACTTTACCGTCTTTGATTTCTCCATCAATCATATGAAGTTCAGAAGTTTCTTTTCCATCAATGGTTTGGGTTAAGTTATGCCCAGCAATAATCCAATCTGCACCACTAGGAACAGAAGTATAGGGCATGCCCCAATAAGCATCCCATTTTGGATTTGCAGCAGCAAACCAGCCTTCTAACAAAGCCGCTTGTTCTTCTTTTGTATTAATCTCAGAACCGTCTGGACCTAAAATATAAATAGAATCGGCGCTCATGGATTTAATCATCTCTAAATCCTGGTTATTATGTGCATCAATATATTTCATCCACACATCCATTACATCATCAGATCCGGAAATGAATTTTTCATCTGGCATAGGCTTAAAAAAGCCAACGCCTTCAACAGCAGCTTCAGATCCAGATGGAGAAGCGCAACTAGCTATGGCTATTATAACAGTTACTAAAAGTACTTTTTTCATGTTTTATTGATTAAAATTAAAACATAAAATTAGCTAATTTTCAGCAACAGCAACACTTCAAATATAAATAAGTGTATATTTAATATATTTAACTTATGCTTTTTCCCAAGTTTTTCATTTTTATTTCCTTTTCGCTGTTGAGTGCGCAAACTGTTCCCTCGCTTAGCTATGCAGAACTAAAGCCCCTCCTAGATCAAAGTGAT
>Ga0213862_10000177_pt1 | contig 26692 bp, 15 predicted proteins | sample PICome_7_FD_160092 | JGI IMG/M metagenome (GOLD analysis project Ga0213862, IMG submission 160092) | Coastal seawater microbial communities near Pivers Island, North Carolina, United States - PICO266 | ecosystem: Environmental > Aquatic > Marine > Coastal | place: USA: North Carolina... | reverse complement strand
GGCCATGCAGGATGACGAATTTATGTGTATGCGAGCTGGTGCCGATTGGCAGTTAGATCAAGTAAAGGAAGAGGTAAAGCATAATCTCATACTTTGGCGTATGGCTGGGTATGATTTAGCTGCAGACGCATGTGAAGATTTCTTTGAAAAAATTATGCGAGCAATGCGCCCAGCAACAACACAGGAGGACAACTCATGATTAGGCTAATTCAATTTCTTCTCTCTGGATGCTTCCATCAATGGGAAGTTATTAAACAAACACGAGCAGATTATAATCATTTTTGGAATTGGGGAACTACAGATCAGTACACTTTACGATGCAAAAAGTGTGGAGCTATGAAAACCTTCCTCGCAAAATAATCGTAATGATCTGAGCACTTATATTCTCAACTAATTAACAATCACTCATTCATCCACTAAATTACATGTCTATCTGGAATTGCTACGGTTACGACAACAAAAAAGAGATGCACGATGTGCTCTCTTATATGAGAGAAACTGCTGCCGAAGCATATGCAAGATGCAAAGAATTGCATCCAAACTTTGAGATTATTACAGTCAAACTTCGTCCTGAGTGACACTTACTCATCTCACACTATCTAATAGTCCGCAATGACTCTAAACTAACACTTACTCAAACAACACTAAGTAACACTTTGATTATGACCAAATCTGTAATGATTTCACTGCTTCGTAAGGGTAACACAGGTTCACAGATTCTTGAGATTCTTGAGTCTATCTCACAGGGCGCTAATGAACAACAAGTCGCACAAGTAGCTGCAGAACCAACACTTATGGAATTGGAGTTCTAGACATATAGGGAGGTGGGTGTTATAGTTACTCACCTCCAATTGACCACTATAATGTAACCCCAACCCCAACACACATGGCATTCTTAAGTTTATTCAATACAACACCAATTCCAGGGTCTTATGATGCTATGGCCGCTCTAGTATTTCATGAGAGTGATGCCAACAGAAAGCTGAGTTATGACCGAGCTCGTAATGTTTCAATTGGATATAACTTAGAACAGTCCTTTGTTTCATCTTATTCACCGCAAGAACGTGTCGATGCATGTGAATTATTAGAGTGGATTGATTGTCAAGTACATAAGAAGATTTACGGTTAGTAAGTAATACATAGGGAGGACAATCTCTCCTCCCTCAGATATAACACTATCGAAACAGTTAGTGTTAACAACTTGACAGATTACAGTCCTTATGTTATAATTAGTGAGGGACAGTTAGTATAACATAGCGACAGTGTTTTGGGGTTTTCGATGTTATCCTTATGGTCGCATAGTAAATAAGCCCAATAAGGATTATGCCCCCCCTTAAAGAAATTGCGGCTCTTCTAACCTACAGGAGTGACAATCCGGCCTTGTTATATTTGCAGAATAAAAAAAAGTTTCTATATAAAAAAATCCCCCAGAGGTTCGCAGACCCTATGAGTATTTCGAAATTATATCACATATATTTGAGGGATGAATGTATCATGTCTTCGTTAGACAAGGAGAAATTTAAGTATAACTGGGAGTGTTTGAATATGATGGTAGGGTTTATGAAGACAGACTATGTAGCTGAGGATCTCTCATATGAGCTGGTGGATCGCGTCTACTCGACCGAAGAAGCCTCGTACTAATATGGATCTACTTGAAAAATTTAATAATAGATTACCTGATCAATTACCAGAGGATGAATGTTGGGAATGGCAAGGATGTAAGGATAAAGGTGGATATGGAATATTACACCATGGTAAGAAGTTGAGGGCGCATAGGGTTTCGTATGAGATTCATTATGCAGAATCTTTAGGTGATTTACATTGTCTACATAGATGTGACAACCCTTCTTGTGTAAATCCTTTTCATTTATTTTCTGGAACTAATACAGATAATGTGAATGATAAGGTAATGAAAGGGAGAGCTTATACTGGTAATCAACAAGGCCAGAATAACGGTAATTCTAAATTGTCAGACGATGTTGTCAAAGAGATAAGATTGTTGTATAATACTGGTGGATATACAACAATCCAACTTGGTGAGAAGTATGGGGTAAATCGTTCTACTATTTCTTACATAGTCAACAACAAAACATACAAACATTTATTGGAGTAGTGATCAATGACCAAGGGATTTACAGTCAAGGCATCAACACCAAAGAAAAAGGAAGAAGGTCTAGAGTGGGACTATGATGCAATCAAGGAAAGAATGAGAGGGAAGGCAATTGTATTTTGTCTACCTGGAAGGGGATGTAGTTATGCATTCATGAAGAATTTTGTACAATTATGTTTTGATCTTGTACAGAATCAGATGAGTATTCAGATTAGTCAGGATTACTCAAGCATGGTGAATTTCGCACGATGTAAGTGTCTCGGCGCAAATGTCTTGAGAGGGCCTGACCAAATTCCATGGGATGGTAAGTTACAGTATGATTATCAGTTGTGGATTGACTCAGATATTATTTTTAATACTGAGAAGTTCTGGCAATTATGTGATGTAGCATTAGGTGCTGATGGGACGGAGAGGCCTATTAGTGCGGGGTGGTATTCAACTGAGGATGGACGGACTACCTCTGTTGCACACTGGCTTGAGGAAGATGATTTCCGTAATAATGGTGGAGTGATGAATCATGAGATGGTTGATGGTATTTCGAAGCGTAAGAAGCCATTTACTGTTGACTATACTGGTTTTGGATGGGTCTTAATTCAGAAGGGTGTCTTTGAGAATGAAGGTATGAAGTATCCATGGTTTGCTCCAAAGATGCAAGTATTTGAGAGTGGTGCAGTACAGGATATGTGTGGAGAGGATGTATCATTCTGTCTTGATGCAATTGAAGCTGGTTATGAGATTTGGTGCGACCCTCGTATCCGTGTAGGACATGAAAAAACCCGAGTTATCTAAGGTACGAATGGCAAATCAATTTAAGGTTGATCAATCAAAGGACTTTGCTTCAAAGATGACATTAATTACTGATGTAAGTAGTGAAAAGTATTTGAAGCAATATCGTCAACATCTACAAAACCAATCTCAACTAGAATCAATTTATAAGGAGAATTAAATTATGGCAAAACTTCGAAAGTCTCTATTGGGACAAACGATGATTGAATCTCAACCAAAGAAAACACGACAAGGTTGTGGTGCTCATACTAAGTATGCTGCAAGTAGTCGTAATAGTAAAAGGAAGCGTTATCGTGGACAAGGACGAGGATAGGTATAGTACAGAATATGAATGGGTATCAACTCATTCATATGATCTGTGGGTATACAATAAGTTACAAGTGAGTCGGGTATTAGGATATGAGTGTGGACCAGCTGGTCTCTCCGTACCTAGACCCGATTTTTATATTGTTCGACCATGTATTAATTTTATGGGTATGGGTCGTTATGCTCGTATTGAATATCTTGAAGGTGATACTGAACATCTACATCCAGCTGAGTTCTGGTGTGAGGTGTTTGAAGGAGAGCATATATCAGTTGATTATTACAAGGGACAACAAGAGTTAACTGTAAGGGGTGTGAGAGACCCCCAGGACCCTCTGTACAAGTGGAAGAAGTGGTATAAGGTAGATAGAGTGATACCATTACCTAAACTACTACAGAACCTAGATTACAATTGGATTAATTGTGAATTTATTGGTAACAAATTAATTGAGATACATTTAAGAGGTAATCCAAATTTTAGATATAATAATGATTCAGTCATTCCAGTATGGGAAGGAGATAGTGTTAAGACCTACATAGAGGACAATGACTATCATCGATTAGGGTTTATTATAGATGGATAAGAATTTTCTAAGAGAGATTAATCACGATCAGAAGACACCAAAGAATAAGAAGAAGGTTCGTGAGGATGGATTCTATGAAGCGAGTGAAGTTGATTATAAAGACTTCTGGGAGAATGAAGATACCAAGCAAACATTGATTGATTAAAAGATTGGGTTTGGTGTAATAAATAACTCATAATTGTTGTAGAAAAATCAAGTGCCTGTCCAAAGAGTCAGTCAAGGTTTTAAAGATATCAGTGCATCATTCAAGATTAACCCATTAAATCTTGATTTAATTGCATTGAGAAATGAGAATGCTATTGCACGATCAATTCGTAACTTAATTTTTACAATACCTGGTGAGAAACCATTTCAACCTAATATTGGTTGTAATGTCACTAACCTGTTATTTGAAAATTTAGATAGACTTACAGCCAGTTCGATTGAATCGGAAATTAGGAACACAGTGAATAACTTTGAACCGAGAGTCCGTTTAACTGCGGTTATCGTCAATCCAAACTTTGATGATAATCTCTTTGAAGTTACTCTTAAGTATGACATTGTAGGTATCGATCTTCCTCGACAACAATTATTATTTGCATTACAGCCCACTAGGTAAATGCCCTTAGTCAATTTTAGCAACTTAGATTTTGATCAGATAAAGACTTCAATCAAGGATTATCTCCGTGCGAATTCAAACTTCACGGACTATGACTTTGAGGGATCTAATCTATCAACTATTCTTGATACGTTAGCTTACAACACGTATATAACCTCTTATAATGCCAATATGGTATCTAATGAGGTATTCATTGATAGTGCCACGTTAAGAGAGAATGTGGTATCTCTAGCACGCAATATAGGGTATGTACCGAGATCCAAGAAAGCTTCTGTCGCAACAGTTTCTTTTACAGTCAACGTTTCAAACACCACAGCTGTAGCAGTCACACTTAAGGCTGGTGTAGTAATGGCATCTAGGTCAGTTGGTGTGAATAGTACGAAGAATTTTATATTTTCAATTCCAAACGATATTACAGTTCCAGTGAACTCTTCTGGATTTGCAGACTTCTATAATATAGAGATATACGAAGGAACATATGTTACACAAACATTTACTGTTGATAGTGCTAATGTAAATCAGAAATTTGTATTACCTAACTCTGGTATTGATACTGATTTGTTATCTGTTGTCGTAAGAGATACACAAGAATCAACTGTAACTCGAAAGTTCGAACTATTCAATAGTTTGTTTGATGTTACTGCATCAACTAGAGCATACTTTATTCAAGAGATTGGACAAGAAAGATACGAACTACTATTTGGTGATGGTATATTTGGTGTCAAATTAGATAATGATAACTTTGTTGAAGCAAGTTATATTATTACTAATGGTCAATCAGCTAATAATATTAATAAATTTGCATTTATAGGTAACCTAAAATCTAGTTCTGGAGACACGATTAGTTCTGGTGTATCGATTGTAACTACGGAAGTATCTTCTGGTGGTGGTAAACCAATCGAATCGGTTGATTCTGTCAAGAAGTATGCTCCTCAAATCTATGCATCACAGAATAGAGCTGTTACTGCTGCCGATTATGAAGCATTGATTCCACAGATTTATCCTGAAGCAGAATCAGTTTCGGCTTTTGGTGGTGAGGATTTGACTCCACCTTCATATGGTAAGGTATTTGTAAGTATCAAACCATATAATGGTGTCTTCTTATCGAGTGCTATTAAACAAAACTTACAACAACAGATGAGGAAATACTCTGTTGCTGGTATTTTATCTGAAATTGTTGACCTGAAGTATCTGTATATCGAATCAAACTGTAAAGTATACTACGATTCAAATCTAGCACCAACTGCATCATTCGTTCAAAACTTAGCTACAACTAATATTGTCAAGTATTCCGAGTCATCGGATGTCAATAAGTTTGGTGGAAGATTCAAATACTCCCAATTCCAAAAGGTAATTGACCAGAGTCATGAATCAATAATGTCAAACATTACCAATATTGATATTAGAAGGGACATTAATGTTCAACTGAATACTTTTGCCGAGTATGAATTGTGCTTCGGTAACCGGTTCTATATAAGAAACCATGGACATGGGGCAAATTTCAATGGAAATCTCATTGGGTACAATATTAAATCATCCGGTTTTACTATCAGTGGTATTAGTGGAACTGTATACCTTGGGGATAGTCCGGTTGGTAACTTAAGTAAGGGAACTGTATTTCTATTCAAACTGAAATCTTCGTCAGAACCATATATCGTCAGACAGAATGTAGGTACCATTGATTATGAAAAGGGTGAGATTAGACTTAACCCAATTAATATCATATCAACATTGGTAAATAGAGGAACTCCTTTGATCGAAGTTTCTGCATCTCCATACTCAAATGACGTGATTGGTCTTCAAGATCTCTATCTACAACTGGATGTAAATAATACAGTAGTTAACGTTGTTGCTGACAACATTTCTTCTGGAAATGATATATCAGGAACCAACTATATTGTTTCTTCTAGTTACGGCTCTAACGTTTTGGTTAGGGGTCAGTCCGTATTCCAAACTGACGTAGATACTCTATCTACACAATTCACTCCCCCTAATGTAATTACATCAGTGGATGGGGTATCTAATACAAATAGAAGAACCAGATCATCAGTACCATCATCTTACTAATAAGAAGTCAGAATACAAATGACAGTAGATAGAGTTAAATTTCAAGAAATCGTTGAAAGTCAACTCCCTAGGTATGTTAGGGAAGACTTTCCACTACTAGGTGATTTCATTAAACAATATTACATCTCTCAGGAATTTGAAAGTGGTCCTATTGATATCCTCAATAATATTGATCAGTACGTAAAAGTTGATCAATTATGTGATGTTGTTGATTCTACTAAACTTATTGGTTCATTAGATACTGTTGACACTACTATTGTTGTAAGTTCTACTGAAGGATTTTCAGATAATAATGGTATCATTCAAATTGATAACGAAATTATATTATATCAATCCAAAACTTCGAATACCTTTGTAGAGTGTTCTAGAGGTTTTAGTGGAGTTACAACATATATTACTTCTGGTTCACCCGATGAACTGACATTTTCTTCAACAATTGCGGAATCTCACACCACCGGTGCAACTGTTAAGAATTTAAACATACTTTTTCTCAAAGAATTTCTCACTAAACTCAAGAGACAGGTAACTCCAGGGTTTACTGATAGGAATTTCTATACAGGATTGGATAAAAGAAACTTTATAATCAACTCTGATAGTTTTTATAAGTCAAAAGGTACTGAACAATCTTACGAAATACTCTTCCGAGCACTATATGGGGAAGATGTAGAGCTTATTCGTCCATCAAGATTTCTTTTTACACCATCTAATGCAAATTATAAGGTCACTAAAGACTTTGTCGTAGAACAACTTCAAGGTGATCCTCTTGATTTGAAGAATCTTACAATATATCAAGACCTAACTAGTGCCCGAGGTTCTGTTACTAACGTTCAACAGATACCTTATGAGAATTTTCAGTTCTATCAGATCAGTATTGACTCCGGTTTTGACCGAGATAGTGATGTAAGTGGTTCTATCTACGGACAATTCAAGTCAAATCCACTCACAAAAGTCTTAAATGACGTAAGTGTTGGTTCAACTATCATTGATGTTGACTCTACAATCGGTTTTCCCGAGTTTGGTAGTCTTAGTGTATTGGATATTGATGATAATGAAATATCAATTGCATATACTGGCAAGACTCTAAACCAATTTTTTAATACAAGTGGTATTATTGGTCAAATTGCAAAGAAAACTGACATAACTTTAGACACATATTCGTATGCGTACGTTGGTATTGACACCAGTCAGGAGATAAGAGTCAGATTTACTGCTGCAGTGAAGGATTTTATCCCCAACGGGCCCAATTCTTACTACAAACCGCACGATACCATAGAACTGAAGTCTCTTGGATGGGAATCTGACACGAAAAAGTCAAATAATTACGTCTTAAATGTAAAAACTAACTGGGATGTTATAAAATCTAGTGTTATTGACGCAAATGCCTTTGTATATGAGTTCGAATTTGCAAAAGACCACTTTTTAAGAGAGGGTTATGCCGTAAGATATGAAAATTTCGACGGAACTTACTCTATTTTTGGTACAGTTTCCAGAGTTCTTTCTTCAACAAGTATTATAGTAACTTTTTCACAGCAAATTAACCTAAAAGGTCAGTTTGTAATCGAAAATCAGACATTGAAAGGTGAATCTCAGGTCTATCCTTACTTGAATGACTATATTGCGAATGTTCAGAACACATATTCTAAGTATAATAATGATTTAGTCATTGCATCAAACTCTATTGCAAACTATGATAACCTTGAAACTAATCCATATGACAAGAAAATAACTTTTAGTGCAAATCTTCGTTCAACAGATGAACTAAAATTACCAGTTAACCCAACATCAAGACCTGATCACGGGTATTATACTGGTGATGCAGTGTATTTTACCTCTGCCGGAAATGGTTTTGAGGGTATGCCATCAGCATCGTATTTTGTTTTTAGAGTTGATGAGGAGACTATTAAACTTTCTAGAAGTAAAGCTGACCTATCTAGAAAAATCTATATTACATTTAATGGTTCTGTAGTTGATGCTTCTCTTGCATATCTAGATTTCTACGATAAAAACATCGAACCTCAAGGTTTGTATAGACAGATTTTAGAACCAATCAATGATGACAGGAATTATAGTACTAGAGCCGGCTATACCGGTATGTTTGTTAATGGTGTTGAACTATTAAACTACAAAGCACAAAGTAGTGTTTATTATGGTACGATCAATACTTTGTCCATGACCGCTGGTGGTAGTGGATATGACATTATTAATCCACCCGTATTGTCAATTAAGGATGAAGTTGGATATGGTGCCACTGGATTCTGTAATGTAAAAGGGTCACTCATAAGACTTGATGTCATAGATTCCGGTCTTGGTTATTATGAACCACCCACAATCTCCATTAGTGGTGGTAATGGGTTTGGTGCTCAAGCTGAACCAAGAATGATTTCGATCAAACATGAAAATTCATTCTTTTCAGACTTTCCATCTCAAGTTGATCTTGTCAATAATACAATTACTTTCCCAAGTGACCATAAGTTTTTGGATGGTGAAGAGATAATCTATGAACCAAGAGGAGACAAGATCATTACGGGACTTTCCACTGGAGGTTCTTACTATACTAAAGTTGTTAGTCGAACTGCAATTAAACTTCATATCACTGAAGGTGATGCCTTTGTTGGTATTAACACGGTCAATCTTACCAAATATGGTTCCGGTACACAATACTTTGTTGCATCAGATCTAAAACAAGTTGTATCTTCTGTCGTAATTACTAATCCAGGACAAAACTACGAGAACAAAAGAAGAACAATTCCTGCCGTAGGTGTTAATACGGTATCTAATCAAGTCGAGATTGTAAATCATGGTTATGAATCAAAAGAAATTATAAGATATACGAGACCTGAGACTGGTGATAGGGTTATTGGATTATCCGAAACTGCTGATTATTATGTTGTCAAAGTTAATGACGATGCATTCTCCCTGACAAAGGTTGGAGTTGATCCCGTTGCAACAGATTATTATTTCGACAACGGTATTATCATTAACTTTAGTAATGAAGGATTGGGTTCTTTCAACTATCCACCAATTACAGTAACCGTTGAAGGGCCTGCAGCATCTTACGATAAGACTTTTGTTGAAGATTTTGAGGAACTTTTTATAATCGAATCTCCGATTGAAGAAAATATTACCACTCCAGTATTCGTTCTTGCGTGGACAGATACTGAAGCTGAGATTACAAATAATGGTATAGTAACAGACGAATTTTATGTGGATGTAAATGAGGATACTAATTGGTTGATTAGTGATACTCCATTCATTGGTAACATTCTTTTGTATGATGCCAAACTGCAACCAATTTTTAGAGGGTCTATCGAGACTATCGATTTAACTTCAAATGGTGTTGGTTATGGTTCTTCGGATATTATCGATTTTGTAAGACAACCAGAAATTACATTTGATGCTGGGATTAACGCAAAATTGACTCCTATCATCAATAATGGTGAAATTGTGGAAGTTGTTGTTAATACTCCAGGTAGTGGATACAATTCTCCACCAGACTTACAAATTGTCAGTGAGACTGGTAACTATGCTGTTCTAATTCCAATCATTGAAAATGGTTCTATTAAAAATATAATTATATCAAAAGGTGGTGTTGGTTATGTTTCTGGAAAAACTTCAGTTAATGTGGTACCACCTGGTGGTGGTGCTAGAGTAAATGCAAATATTCAGGCTTGGAATTTAAACTTGTTTGAAAAAAACTTCAATAACATACTCGATGATGATGGTGTTATTGAAGAGAATCTTTCTAATAAGTCACTGGAATATTGTGCGACATATCTGCCCAGACCTCTTCGTAGGACTTTGAATGTAATTAATGGTTTTGATAAAGATAATGAACGGTATGGTACTTTTGACTTGAGTTTTGATCCACAGACTGGTGGAGAAATTAGTAACACTTATCACTCACCTATTGTTGGATGGGCGTATGATGGAAATCCAATCTATGGACCATACGGATTTAAGAATATTGATGGTACTGGTGATATTTCACGAATGAAATCTGGTTATAAATTGCAGAGAGTTCAAAAGAGTAGACCTCCATATGATTCATTCCCCAATGGATTTTTTACAAATGATTACGTATTTACTGGAGACGGCGATTTAGATATTCATAATGGAAGATTCTGCGTAACACCTGATTATCCAAATGGAATATATGCATACTTCTGTACTATCTCCGAAGGAAATGACTCTGGTGGACCATTCAACAACTACAGAAGACCTGTATTCCCTTATGTAATTGGTGATACCTATAAGTCAACACCTATTCCATTCAACTTCTTAGCAAGATCTAATCAGACTGATTATGATATTGAAGACAAAGGTTGGTTTAGAAATACCAAGTATTACTATACGAATGGTGGACAGAGTGGATATGATTATATCTTCAACTCTAACACGGTAAGAAAACAGACTATTGATGTTACTGCAACATCCGCAGGAAGTATTGACGCAGTTACAATCTTAGATCAAGGTAGTGGTTACAGAGTTAATGACAAGGTTATATTCAATAACACTAAAACTAATGGTAGTAACTTAAATGTTAAGGTTTCTCAGGTTGGTGGTAAGAAAGTAGATAATGTAAGTCTTGCAACAACTTCTATTGAAGATGTTGAGATCTATTCAAATTCTAGTTCTAATAGTAATGAATTTATTGGTTTAACTTCAGCACCACACAGTTTCCTTCCAGGTAACATTATCTACATTGATGGTCTGTCTGATACCTATAAGAACCTACAGGGTTCTTACAGTGTTGGTGTAAGTAGTGACAGATGGTACACTTCATTAGGTATCTCTACCGGTCCTGTAACGGGTATTGTGACCTATGTGTATGTTTCTGGTTCACTTGATGAATCCATTATAGAACCTGACGATATTCTAAGAATTGAATCTGAAAAACTTAAGGTTCTAAACATCGATAAACTTTCGAGTAGAATTAGAGTTATAAGAGGATATGACAATACTTTTGCAGTTGTACATAGTGCCGGTACATTAGTTCGAAATGATCCCAGAAAACTAGCATTTACCGCAACAGGTATTGTTACTACAAAAGAACTAACAACAAATAGACAACTTTATTTTCAACCAAACGAGGCAATAGGTCTTGGTACCGAAACTGTTGGTACTGCAACAACATTGGTTTTTGCCAATCCAGGTGTAGGTCAGACTCAACAGAGAGTTGATCAACAACAAATCTATATCCCAGATCATAGATTGGGATTGAACACCCCTATCATCTATTATACTAATGGTGGAACGAGTATTAGTGCATGGAGTGGTATTACTAGTTCTAATATATTCCAACTGGAATCGAACAGAAATCTTTTTGCAGTTCCCATTAATAAGGATGTAATTGGTATTGCAACAGTTCGTGTTGGTATTGATAGTATTTCTGGACAATATGTAGGGGTTAATAGTGAGACAGGTGGTCTTCTTTACTTTACTACTTCAGTCGGTCTTGGTAGTTACCATAGTTTTAAGACCAATATTCCTTCAGTATTGAATGGTAGATTCTCTAAAAATGTTGTTACTGTTTCTACCGCGAGTACTCATGGTATAAAACCTGGTGACAGTATTACTAGTGAGGTAAAACCAATTACGACCACAGAAATATCGGTCGTTTATGACGATTATAACCGAAGAATGGTATTTGATCCTGACACCATTGAACCAGTAGGAATTAATACAGTATCTAATACTTTTACTGTTCCCGAGAATAAGTATCAGATCGGTGATAAGGTCATCTATAGTTCAATAGTACCTGATCCTAGTCTCTCTAACAAAGGTCTTTACTATGTCTATGTCTTTAAGAATGACCAGATTAAACTTGTTGAGTATGCTTCCGAATTAGGAAAAGAGAACCCAACATTTGTCAATATTGGAACCGCACATACAACAACAATCTCTAGGATTAACCCTGCAATAAAAGTTCAAAAAAATCAGAATTTAAAATTTAATCTTTCAGATAATTCTCTATCATTTGTTAGTGCTGGTACCAAATTTGCAGCATTTGATATGTTTGTCTATAGTGACTTATCATATGCAAATAAATTCTGGATTGCACCAAATTCAGATTCATTTGAAGTTACTAAATCTGGAACTGTTGGTATTGATGCCAATGCAAACCTAACTCTTTATGTTAGTGAAAATATTCCCACTAATCTGTGGTATAACTTTGAGGTTGATAACATTGATATCAATCTTCCAGTGAAGATGAGAAAGTATACGGACACTTCAGTATATAATAACAACCAAATTAATGTCACTGATAATAAATTTGATGGTAGGTATAATGTTGTAGGTGTAACATCTATGACTTTCGAATATAACATACCTTATAATAGAGATACTACTAATTCATATGACCCAACCAATGCAATTCTCAGTTACACTACGAATTCCTCTAATACCGTTGGTCCTATTTCGAGATTGACTATTTTGAATGGTGGTAGAGGTTACAGATCTCTTCCTGGTTTTACTTCTGTAAGAAGTTCTACTGGTACTGGTGCTCTACTACAACCATCAAGTACTACGATTGGTAATATCATATCAACAAAAGTTAACTACATTGGTTTTGCTTATCCATCGGACACAACTCTGAATGCTTCTGGTAACTTACCAGAAATTTTAAGAATTGAACCTTTGGCGACATTCAAGTCTATTGGTATTAGTTCTACTGGTTTGAATTATTATGAGGCTCCTGAACTTGTTGTAGTTGATAGTGTATCAAAACTACAGATAACTGATGTAAAACTAGTTTATGATTTAGATGACACTGAAGTTACTATTGTAGAGAACACTATCTCACTGAACAATGTCACTCCAGAAATTATTCCTATCAATAATTCGAATGGATTTGGTATTAGTTCTATTAGTTACAACTCTGCATCAAAAATTGTAAGACTATCACTATCTAAACAGTTTAGTGATCCTCAAGACTGGCCATTTAAGGTTGGTGAGACAGTGATTGTTGAAAATATAGCAATTGGTTTTAATACTACAGGAAAAGGTTATAATTCAGAGAATTATGATTATGCATTATTCACTCTAACTGCAACTGATAGTAATCTTGGTGGATCTGGTTCATATATCGAATATGATCTTTCGGATTATCTTGGTGAGGGAGAATTCCCTGGTGAAGTAACAAATTTTACAGTAGGAAAAGTAACTCCAAAGACATATTTCCCAATTTTTGACATTAAACTCAAAATTTCAGATTTCTTTGATGGAGAAAAGGTTTCAAATGAAGATAGTGTAGGTATAGTAGAGAGATGGGATCCTGTTAGTGAATATTTGTTCGTTTCTACTAATTCAGATTTTGAAGTTGGTAGTATTATTGAGTCCGAAACTTCTCAAATTAAGTCTATAGTTAGATCTAAGATTGATTTTAACTCAACTATCACTATTGGTACAGGAACAACAGTTATCGACGGTTGGCAGTCAAATTCTGGTTTCTTGAATGACAATTTACAAGTTATTCCTAATAATGAGTACTATCAGAACTTCTCATATTCACTCAAATCTAGAATTCCTTATAAAACTTGGGATGACCCAGTAAGTTCTCTTAATCACACTGCAGGTTTTGATAAATTTGCAGATTTGGTCATCGACAACAATGCCGCTAGTGATACTTCACCAAAAGAAGTAAATATCGATACGGTGGTTGATCTTATTGGTGAGGGTAATCTCTATTGTTTCCCAGATTTTGATGGTGCAACAGAAACTACTATTGATGTTGTCAATGGTAAGACTGTATCAGACCAAATTATATTTGAAAATCGAATTTTACTAGATTACTTCGAATCTAGAGGTAATAGAGTATTAGAACTGGATGATATTAGCAGTCAATTTAACAGTAATGCAAGAGATACAAGATATTCTATTGTAGACTTCTTTGATAATAAATTCTACTTTAATAAGTTCTTTACTTTGGTTCAGGATAGAGAAGTTAGAAACAGAAAACAGTCTAGTATTGTTTCTGTTGTACAAGATGGAACTAGAGGTTATATTAATCAATATGGTACTTTAGACACTACAATGTCTTTAGGTTATTTCGACTATATTGGCGCAGGAACTAGTACATGGGGTCTAACCTTCTATCCAACTCTGTTTAAGTACAATAACTATGACATTTCTTACTTCACTTTCAGTGGATTGAATAATGTAACCGGAATTGGAACTCAACAAATCGGCAATGTAGTTAAAATTTCTACTGCAAGTACTAATGTATCTGTTGCAACCACTACCAATCTAGTATCAATTTCTTCTACCTACAGAGCTGCAAAACTTCTCATTCAAATGGAAGATGCAGAAAATAACTATTATGGTAATGAACTTAATATCCTTCACGACGGAACAAATGTAACCACTCTTCAATATGGGGCAAATGACAATAAGGTTGGTCTTGCGGGTCTACCAAGTTCTGGATTTGGAACATATAATGCATACATTTCTGGTGGACTTGTAAAAGTCGACATTATTCCAACTGTAGGGACTGCGGTTACTGCAAATGTAAGTATCGTATCTATTGCTGACAATAGTGCTTCTGGAGTTTCCACATCAAATCTTGTAGTTACTAATCTATCGTCTTATTCCAAGTCTATTACATCTTCAGGAACTCCTGTTGAAAATATTGTTGCATCTTACTCATCTCCATTCAATTCAGAATACTTTATTGTATCGGTAGAGGACACTACAAACAACGAATATGAGATGTTTGAGGTAAATGTCCTTGATAATGATACTGTAAACAGAATTGTAAAATATGGTGATATTAGAACTAATATAGGTCTTGGAACAGTTGGTGTTACGAATAGTAGTACCGAAACTCATCTCGTATACACACCAAATCCGAATATCAATGTTGAAGTAAGAGCATTTGGTATTTCTCTTAAGAATTTCAACAATATCGTTGGTATTTCTTCAATTGACCTCAATAATAACATTCTATTCTCTGAATACGGAACATACACTGGTACAGAGTTCGATAAAAAGACCTCATTCAAGTTACAATCAAATAATCTAGATGTATTCCAAAGAAGTTTTGCGGGGAACAGTACTTCTGTAGTTAATACTACTGGTAATCAAGTTATTTTGGAAGACCACTTCTTTGTGACCGGGGAGAAAGTTACCTACGATTATGAAAACTCTATTCTATCAACTGCAAACGCCATTGGGATTGGAACGACAAGTGTTGCCGGTGTATCTACTGACAAACTTCCGTCTACTTTGTATATTGTCAAGTATAGTGAAAAATCTGTAGGGTTTGCAAAAAGTGCAACAGATGCATTGAGTGCAGTTCCTGTTGTATTTGACTTAACATCTATTGGTATTGGAACATTCCATAAAATTACCGCAACTAATCAAAATGCTAGAGCATTGTTGGCAATTGATAATATGGTTCAGTCACCAGTAACTGAAGTGAATATTGAAACGCAGTTGTCTGAAAGTATTGTATTTGATGTAGATTTTGATGTTGTTGGAGTTACTTCATTCAAGGCAAATGATTTACTTAAGATTGATAATGAGATTATGCTTGTTCAGAACACGGGAGTTTCTTCTGAGAATAGTCTCAAAGTTCTACGAGCACAGATGGGAACACAGGTTGCATCACACAATATAGGAACCTCAGTTAATTTACTTGGTGGTAACTACAATATTGTTGATAATACTGTTCACTTTGCATCTGCACCATTTGGAGCAACTCCAATTGGAACTACTACTGCAGGACCTGATAATGTAGATTGGACTGGTGTTACCACATACTCAAGTTTCCAAGGTAGAACCTTTATGAGAAGTGGTATTCTTAATGATGACCTTGACACCTATGCGACCAACTACACATTTGATAATATTCAAAGTGGGTTCAATGGTCAGAGAAATGTATTTACTTTGACTCAGAACGGTGAGAACTTAGTCGGATTTGCAACCAACAAGGCGATCGTATTGAATTCAAATGTTCTTCAAGAACCATTGGGTGGTCAGATAACATCTGGCGATTACAGTTTGCTTGAAGTTGCTGGTGTTACGAGTATTACATATCTCGGTGACAGTGTTTCATCCGAAGAAGACCCGAATAAAGCTTCAATTCCTAGAGGAGGAACAATTATTTCTGTTGGTTCTACTTCAGGTTCTGGTTTCCAACCATTAGTTGGTGCTGGTGCATCAGTATTTGTCAACTCCGGTACAATTAGCGCTATTAGCATTGGTAATAGTGGTTCTGGCTATAGAACTGGTATTCAAACTAATGTAGGTGTGGGTATTATCACATCTTCTACTGGAGATGTTCGAGTTATTGGTATTGGTACTGCAAACATTGTAGATGGTCATGTAGATAGTATTGACCTTTATAACCTAGGTTCTAATCTTGACTCCGGCAATCCACCCATTGTTGTTATAGACAAACCTCTTGGTTACTCAAATATTCCTCTAGTCTATAGTTCTAATTCTGCACCTGGAGTTGGTACTGGTGCAAGAGTTGATATTATTGTTGGACAAGGTTCTAGTGTTATCAATTTTGATATTGTAAGTGGTGGTTTTGGGTATAATGTTGGCGATAAACTCAATATTGCTATTGGTGGTACAACAGGTGTTAAGACTGATTCAAGTCTTCCGTTCATTCCGTTTGAATTAAGTGTCACTGATGTATATCGGGATACTTTTAATGGGTTTACTATTGGTGAACTTGAGGTATTTGATAGTATTAATGAGTTGTTTGATGGGTTGGCTACAAAATTCCCACTTACGATTGCAAATCAACAATTTGCGATTGAAGCCAAGAAAGGTTCCAACATTAATCTTGCTCAAGCATTAATCATAACAATCAATGATGTTTTACAAGTTCCTGAAATTTCATATACCTTCACGGGTGGTGGTTATGTAGAATTTACAGAACCTCCTAGAAAGGGTGACACTTGTAAAATTATCTTCTATAAGGGTACTCCAGATGTTGACGTTGTTTTTGTTGACATTCTCGAAACCGTTAAAATTGGTGATACATTACAACTGAAAAATGACATCGCAAAAGGTCAAACTTTTGGTTTATATCAAGACCCAAGAGTAGTGACAGGTATTACCACTCTGGATACTGTAACTACTCTTGCTTACAACGGTCCTGGTGTTACTAAAAATACTGCTCTTGTAAGACCTGTTACTTGGTGTAAGCAAACTGATGATATTACAATTAATGGTGACTTTGTAACCAAAGATAGAATTGACCAAGAACCTTATATTTACCCTACGGCATATCTAACATCTTATGTTGGGTTTACTAGTACATCTGGTTATGTTGACAGTATTATACCATTGTTTAATTCTAGAAGTGAAACAAATCTTTTAGATTATCAAGATAAGGTTGTAATTATTGACCAGGGAACTATCGATGTTGCAACTGCTACGGCATCTACCGGTACTGGTGGAATAATCACATCATTTACGGTAAGTAATGTTGGTGCAGGTTATTCCTACTTAACAACTCCTGTAGTATCAGTTTCTTTACCAGATGAACTCAATGGAACCAGAGCAACAGGTATTGCTTCAGTAACTGGTGATGGTGTAGTATCGATTTCGGTATCTAATGCAGGAACAGGATACACTCAGGCACCTAATGTTCTTATTCAACAACCTTCTATTAGAAGAGAGAAGATTGGAATTACCTCATACTTTGGTGATTATGGTAATATTGTTGGTTATGCACATTCTGACATCAATACTGCTTTTATTGAACTACATATCCCAGAAGATTCTTACATGAGAGATGCATCTATTGTGGGTTTTGCCGTTACGGTTAGTCAATTGAGTCCTGGTGATTTCTTCGTCGTCAATGAATCAAATGTGGGTATATTTACTGACAATAACTTTGATGGAATATACTATGTTAAGAATGCAGAAAATATAACCAAGAATCTTTCAAGTATTGGTCTTGGTGTCACTGTTGTTCGAAGAATTGAGTTTACAAGTCAAGGGTATTCTTCTGGTTCTGGTACATTTGATAACTCTCGTATTTTCGGTGAATATACATGGGGTAAACTACAGTTCATAAACAGAGTTCCTACAATGGCTCTAGAATTCTTCCCTGAAGGATATAGTGGATTATCATCATCACCTCTTGTACAAAGATTTGAACCTTTGAAATTCAATAATTATAATGTCTAGATAAATACAAACATAGAAAAAGATTCTGTATAAAAGATGGCATATCAAGGTATTAATACGGGTTCATCTCCTAATAGTGGAACAGGTGACTCACTTATTGAAGGTGCCGAAAAGATTAATAGTAATTTTCTTGAACTGTACAATGTTGTTGGTAATGGTACTACACTAGGTATTGTTACTGCAACTTCGCAGTATAATACAGGTATTGTAACTGCTGTTGGAGGTTTTGTTAGTGGAATTTCTACGCAAGCAGTTAAGATTGATTTCTCTGGAAACCAACTCATATTTAGTGTTGTTGGGGTTGGTTCAACAACACTTACATTATCATAATAAATAAGAAAAAAGTCCGGTAAAAATGGCTGCGATAATTACAGATCAATTACGTATTTTGAATGCGAAGAATTTTGTGGATGATGTCCAGAATTCTTCTAATTCTTATTACGCTTGGATTGGTTTACCAGATCCTGCTGATTTTCAAAGTGACTGGGACTCGAATCCTCCAGCACCCAAGGATAGTTTAGATCAATCCAATGATTATTGGGATACGATGTTGGCTCTTAAGAGAATCAACTCTACTGATGTAAGTCAGGTTGTTAGAAAGATTGTATGGCAGTCTGGAACCACATATGATATGTGGAGAAATGATATTACAAGGGATAACCCATCTCTTCCATCCAACTCATATGACATTTATGACTCAAACTTCTATGTAATGAATAGTGAGTATAAAGTTTATATTTGTTTGTTTAATAATGCAAACCCAGAGAATAGTTACAGAGGTGGTCCATCACTAGACGAACCAAACTTTACTGACCTAGAGCCTAGAGAAGCTGGTAGTAGTGGTGATGGATATATCTGGAAGTATCTTTACACAATCAAACCAAATCAAATCATCAAATTTGATTCTACAAGTTATATCGCTGTACCAACTGATTGGGATACTAATGCATCTTATGCTCCAGTAAGAGAGAATGCTGCAAATAGTGGTGAAATTAAGATTGTAACTATCAGAAATCGTGGTGTTGGTATTGGAACCGCAAATGTTACCTATACCGGAGTACCTATTCTAGGTAATGGTAGAGGTGCGGAAGCTACTGTTGTTATTAACAATGACGCAAAGGTAGAATCTGTTACTGTTTCTAGAGGTGGTAATGGTTATACCTTTGGTACACTAGATTTGAAGAGTGGTGGTGTACCAAATGGAACAATTGCTCCAGTCTTCGATGTAATCATTCCTCCTCCTGGAGGTCATGGTGCTGATATTTACTCTGAACTGGGTGCATATAATGTTCTGTCTTATGCAAGATTTGAAAATGATACTCAAAACCCCGACTTTATTACTGGTAACCAATTTGCCAGAGTAGGAATTGTAAAAAATCCAACAAACTACAATTCTTCGTCATTTCTTACCAAAGATAAAGCAAGTGCTTTGTATGCACTTAAATTGGTAGGCACTGGTTACAGTGAAGCAGTATTTACTGCAGACTCGTTTGTAACCCAAACAGTTGGTCTTGGTTCTACTGCTGTAGGAAAAGTTATTTCTTATGACAATCAGACTGGTGTTCTGAAGTATTGGCAAGACAGACGAACTGCAGGTTTTAATAGTGATGGAACAAAAAATACTGTTCCTGTATATGGATTCAATCAACTAGAATTTACCGCATCTCCTACTAACGGTGGTACCATTAACATTGTTCCTACTTCGGGTAATACTTTAAATATTGATGTGAACTTTACAGGTGTTTCAACGGCAATAAATAGTAGGACATACTACTTGGGTCAGGAATTCGCAAAAGGAGTATCAAATCCAGAATCTCAAAAATATTCTGGTGATATCGTTTATGTTGATAATAGACCTTCTGTTACCCGATCCTCTTCTCAGAAAGAAGATGTTAAAGTTATCTTGCAATTCTAAGAGATATGCCACAGGAAACTAATCTAAACGTCGCTCCATATTTTGACGATTTTGATCCTAAACAAAATTATTATAAGATTCTTTTCAAACCTGGCTATCCAGTTCAGGCTAGAGAATTAACTGGTCTACAGTCAATTCTTCAGAATCAAGTCGAAGACATGGGTAACCATTTCTTCAAAGAAGGTGCTAAGGTTATTCCTGGTGATTTGACTTATGTCAAAGACTTTTATGGAATTCAGATTGAACCCGAGTTTCTTGGTATACCTGTAAGTGTATATCTTGATCAGATAGTTGGGACGATTATTACTGGACAATCGTCAAATGTAACTGCACGTGTTGTAACGTATATCACTGAGGATGAATCAGATAGAGGAACTTATACCTTATATGTTAACTACGAAAACTCATCTTCTGAGGAAGATGTAAGTACTTTTATCAGTGGAGAAGTTTTAACCACAAGTACAAATATTAATTACGCATCGACTTTCATTGCATCTGGTGAAGGATTCTGTTCTACAATCCCCCAGAATGCTCCTGTTATCGGTTCGTCCTTTAACCTTTCACAAGGAATTTATTTCCTGAGAGGTTATTTTGTTGATGTTGCAACTCAGACTCTAATTCTTGATCAGTATAGTAATACTCCATCTTATAGAGTTGGTCTTGATGTTGTTGAGGAGATTATTTCTTCCGATGTTGACCCATCACTGAATGACAATGCACAAGGATTTAATAACTATACTGCACCTGGTGCAGATAGACTTAAGATAACCGCAGTATTGGCTAAAAAGCCTCTCGACAATTTTGATGAAAGTAACTTTGTTCAACTTTCAGAAGTCAGTAATGGTACTCTAAGACTAATCAATAGAGATACTGAATATAATTTTCTAGGTGATGAGTTTGCAAAAAGAACTTTTGACGAATCTGGTCATTATTATGTAAAAGAATTTGTTACTACTGTAAAAAACAGTCTGAACAATGAAGAAGGAAACCGAGGAATATATAATCCCGGCCAAACTACCGAGTCTGGAAATACACCTGATGACAATATCGGAGTCTATAAAATTTCTCCTGGTAAGGCATATGTCAAAGGTTATGAAGTAGAAACTATCGTACCTTCCCTAATTGATTTTCCAAAACCAAGAGCAACTAAGCAATTAAAGAATCAAGGTCTTAATTTTGGTTTCGGTCCAACTATAGCACTTAATAGAGTCTTTGGATCTCCGACTATTGGTATTAATACCACAAATACTCTGAGTCTTAGAAGTAGAAGAGTTGGTTCAAATCAAGAAACTGCACCAGGTAAAGAAATTGGTATTGCAAGAATCTATGACTTTGCACTTGAGTCTGGTTCTTACGACACAAATTTCCCAGACTTAAATGTTTGGGATCTATCACTTTTTGATGTTCAGACATACACTGATATCACACTCAATGAGCCAGTAACACTTAACACATCTTCCTATGTGAAAGGTGAGTCAAGTGGTGCAACTGGGTTCCTTAAGTATTCTGTAAATGCAGGAACAGCAATTACTGCATACAGTGTTGAGGGTGATTTCTTTAAAGGTGAAAGACTTCTATTCAATGGTGTTCTTGAGAATGCAAGATTTGTTACTGAGTCAACTAACTTCTCACTGTCAGATACTAAATCAGTATTTGGTATTGTAGGAACTGGTAATACATTTACTGCGGATATTATTCAGACCCCAGTTTATGATATCGGTAATGCAACATGTTCACCAGAAGTTGGTAATTCTTCAAGAATTTCAATTCCAGTAGATCCTGGTTTCTCTTTTGTTGGTATTGTCACTGTTGGTAACCTCGTAAGATTCTCTAGAACTAATCTGGATACCGTAACATTTACAAGAGTGACTGGAGTTGGTAGAACCAATATTACAGTCGAGGGTGTAACAACAGTTCCCGGTATTTGTGATGGTAATCTTCCTACAGGAAGTAGTGAAGCTATTTCTAATGTACAAATAATTAGTACTAGAGCCCAAAGAAACGCCGGTTCTGGTAATATTACCGATAACGAATCACTGTATAGTGCATTCCCCAAGAGTAATGTCGCATCTGTAGATTTAATTAATTCTGATATTATCATCAGAAGACAGTATAATACAAATATCACATCTAACTCTACTGCGGTTATCAATGCAGGAGATAACGAAGTATTCTTACCCTTTGACGAAGAAAGATATACTTTAATCAGGTCAAATGGTCAGACGGAAGTTCTCACCCAAGATAGATTTGTATTTACTAATGGATTTGCATCAGTTCAAATTACTGGTCTGGGTGCAAACGATGTTAACACTCAACTCATTACTACAATTAAAAAAAGTAATGTTACATCTAAAACTAAACTAAATTCTGTCTCTAACAGTCTTATTATTGACAAGTCAAGTTCATCTGCATCTGGTATTGGTTCTACAACTCTAGATGATGGATTGGTTGCAGGAGATTATCCATTCGGAACAAGAGTACAAGACGAAGTTATTTGTCTGAATATCCCAGATGTGACTAAGATTTATGGTGTATTTCAGTCTGATGATGTAGGAGATCCTACTTCCCCATATATGACACTATCTCAAATGGATGGTGTTAGTGGTACAACTAATGATTTGTTTATCGGCGAGACTCTGACTGGTCAAACTAGTGGTGCTAAGGCAATATATATTGAGAAATTTACAGATACTAAAGTATATTTTATCTACTTAAATAGTTCAACTTTCCAAAATGGAGAAGTTGTATCGGGTAATCTATCTTCAACCAATGGTATTGCAAATACTGTAAAATTGGGTTCCAAAAATATTACCAAAGATTTCAAGTTCTCTAATGGACAGAAAGGTGGATATTATGATTATTCAAGAATTATCAGAAAGGGTTCTGCAGGAATTCCTTCTAGAAGACTGAGAGTTTACTATCAAAATGCCCATTATGATCCTGCGGACCAAGGTGATATCACCACAGTAAACTCGTATAATAATTTTGATTATGCAAAATTGTCCACAGTAAATGGACATAGAAATTCTGATATTATTGATGCAAGACCTAGAGTAACTGATTATACTGTTGTTGCTGGTGCAAGATCACCACTAGAATTTGATGGTAGAAACTTTGCAGATGATGTTGATGGGAATCAACACAGTTCTACCCATATTATCGCTTCTGATGAAGTAATGACTCTTGGTTATGAATATTATCTTCCGAGAGCAGATAGGGTTTATATTGATAAATCTGGTTCTATAAGTGTAATTCAAGGTACTCCTCAGGACCAACCAAGACTTCCTGATAGTATCAGTGGAGCAATGAATATTGCGAATGTTTTCCTACCCGCATACTTATACAATACATCTGATGCAAAAATTAATTTTGTAGAGCATAAGAGATATCAGATGACTGATATCGCTAAACTTGAACAGAGAATTAAAAATCTTGAGTACTACACTTCCTTGAGTCAGATTGAGACAAATACTCTCAATTTGTTTGTAGAAGATGTAAATGGTAATAATAAGTTTAAGTCTGGTATTTTTGTAGATAACTTCTCTTCTCTTGAACCACAAGATTCTACGATTGGTATCAAGAATAGTATTGATACTAAGAAAGGTATTCTAAGACCCTCCCATTACACTACTGCAATTAATCTTCAGCTAGGAACAACTGCAATTCCTGGAATTGGGGCAACTTCTGACGCAAACCAAGATTCCCAATTTGCAGAGATTTTTGGTAATGGTATCAAACAAACAGGAAGAATTATTACTCTTGACTATACTGATCAATCTTGGTTGACACAACCATATGCAACAAGAATTGAAAGTGTCACTCCTTTCCTAATTCAGTTCTGGCAAGGCACCATTGAGTTGACTCCAGATGTTGATGTTTGGATTGATGTCAATAGACTTGAGATTAATAATGTAATGATGGAAGGTTCTTTCCAAGGTATTGCAGAATCTCTTAGCGCAGAAGTCACAACCAATGCTGATGGTTCAAGAACTGGTGTAAGTCCTGTTCTTTGGAATTCATGGGAAACTGTTGGTGTCAATATAGACATGTCATTGTCAAATGTTCAACAATTCCTTCAAGGTGCATCTGATGTAATATCAAATGGTCTTGTAGACAATCTTCTTCGTGGAAGAGATGTTGGGGTTGACCAGATCATTGATGCAAGTGATGCAATTGTCAATAATATTTCTGCAAGGGGTGGAATTACACAGGATCAACAAAGATCTGGAACACAATTAACAGTTAATGAAGTAATTGAGACAGAATCTCTTGGAGATAGAGTTGTAAGAAGAGATATCATTCACTTTATGAGATCTCGAAATATTGAGGTTACTGCAACAAAATTCAGACCTTACACTAGACTTTATTCATTCTTTGATCAAGTAGATGTCAACAAGTTTGTTGTACCTAAGTTGATTGAAATTGAAATGACTCATGGTGCATTCGTTATCGGTGAAACTGTTAATGGTAGATTGAATGACGGTGGTTCTAGAAGAAATAATTCTAGTTCTGTTCCACGTATCGACTTTAGAGTTGCAAAGTCTGACCATAAGTACGGTCCATATAATAATCCAACAGATCTATATGATCAAAGTCCATATGATAGAAACGTTTCTGTCAATTCTGTTTATTCAGAATCGTCTAGTACTGTAAACGTAGACACATTCAGTCTTTCTTCTGAAGATTTTCCACAGTTTAGTGGTTACATCACAAAGGGAATGATTCTGACGGGTAGGACTAGTGGTGCTCAAGCAAAAATCACTAACGTAAGACTTATCAGTGATACTGTTGGTACTCTACAGGCATCATTCAGAGTACCTGATGGTGCAAATAATGCCAACCCAACGTTTGAAACTGGTAGGTCAAGATTTAGACTTACCAGTAGTAAGATTAACAGTCAAATTGAAGGGGCAACAACCACTGCAGGAGAGGGAACATTCTATTCACAGGGTAATGTAGATACTACTCAAGAATCAACACTCTCTTTGAGAAATACTACTGTTGAAACTGTAGACTCCAGTCAATCGAGAAGTCTTGGTAATAATTTCATATCTAATATCGGGCAAAATTTTATTACCAATGTTATACGAAGACCAACTCCACCACCTCGACCGCAAAATAATGCAAGAGACCCTCTCGCACAAACATTCCGTGTTGATGATGAGACTGGAATTTTTATCACCAAAGTCAATGTATTCTTCCAGTCAAAAGATGCAAACACTCCAGCAACTTTCCAGTTGAGAGAATGTAAACTTGGAACACCAACAGAGACTGTTCTTGCTTTCTCTGAAGTTGATATTGAACCTGCAGACGTAACAGTCAGTGATGATGGTTCTGTTCCATATACTATTACATTACCATCTCCAGTATACCTAAACGGTGGAACTGAATACGCTATGGTTCTACTGTCACACTCGGTTGAGTGGAGAGTATGGATTAGTAGATTAGGTGAGGCTGACGTAAGAACTGTAGACCAAGAGGCTGGTCAGATTCTTGTAACAGAACAACCTCTTCTTGGTTCTTTGTTTAAATCTCAAAATGCTTCAGTATGGACTCCAAGTCAGTATGAAGACCTTAAGTTTGAGATGTTTAGAGCTTCGTTTAGTCCATCTGGTAACGTTCAGTTCTTTAATCCAAATCTACCCACATCACTTTCACAGATTGATCCAACTGGTCTCTCTATGAATTCTAGAGAAATTAGGGTTGGTCTTGGAACTACAGTTCAAGATACTGACCTAACTGTAGGTAATACTGTTAAACAACTCAATATTGGCGCAACTGGTACGTTGGTTGCATTTGCAGGATCTGCAACATCAAGTCTTTCACTTACAAACACTGGTAGTGGATATGTACCGGCAAGTGGTAGTCAATCTTATACTGGAGTTGCACTAACTTCGATTACCGGTAAGGGATTGAATGCTACTGCAAATATTACTATTACTGATGGTTCTGCTACTGCGGCAACTATAAACAATGGTGGTGTTGGTTATGTTGTTGGGGACGTATTAACCCCAGTCAACTTGGGTGGTGTTAATCTTGGTTCTGGAATGCAACTTTCTGTTAATGCAATTCTTGGAAATAACACTTTGATATTGGATAATGTTCAAGGCAACTTTATCGCTAATGCAAGTTACCCACTATACTATGATAACAATAGTGGTATTACGACAGAACTTAAT
>Ga0213862_10000173_pt1 | contig 27037 bp, 20 predicted proteins | sample PICome_7_FD_160092 | JGI IMG/M metagenome (GOLD analysis project Ga0213862, IMG submission 160092) | Coastal seawater microbial communities near Pivers Island, North Carolina, United States - PICO266 | ecosystem: Environmental > Aquatic > Marine > Coastal | place: USA: North Carolina... | reverse complement strand
CACTTTAGACAACAAGAAGAAGAAGAAGAGACAGTATACTTACGCCAGAGTATGCTCCCTTTGAAAGCAGTAATAACGTCTCCTTCTGTTGTTCTCACGTCTCACACCGCGAGTAAACAAATTACCAAGAAAAGAAACATTCGCATGGGCGGTTTGTTCGACATGTTGACGGGAAAAGGCGGCGAAGGAACCCCGAAAGTGAACGCGTCTTCGATTTACGAGTTACCGAACGGTACAGACGTGGACGGGAACGAATTCGACTACTCTTCGTTAAAAGGGAAAGTGGTGTTAATCACGAACGTGGCGTCGAGGTGAGGCGCGACGCGCAGCAATTATGAGGGACTTGTTGCGCTCGAGAAGAAATATAAAACCGAAGGTCTGGAGATTCTTTTGTTTCCAAGCGGACAGTTTGGCGGGCAGGAGTTGGCGAACAACGCGGACATTAAAAAGTTTGCCAGAGAGAAAGGGTTCAACGGGACCGTCATGGCGAAAGGAGACGTGGAAGGTGCAAACGCAACGCCGATGTGGTCGTATTGTTTGGACAAATTTCCGGGAGGCGTAGGATGGAACTTTAAGGCGAAGTTTATCGTCGACCGCGAAGGCAACGTCGTGAACAGAAACAGTTCCTCCGCGCAAGACCAAGAGGCGCTGATTAAACCGTTGCTGTAAAAAAAAAAGAATAAGAACAACAACAGCGACAACAACAACGAGAAACGAAAACGCGAGCGAGAAAGAACGAGATGGAAAAAGTACGCCGCCGCGAAAAGAAGCGTAATAATAATAATAATAATAATATGTCCTCGCAATAATAATAATATAGCAATAAAGGCGTTTGTCTTATACCGCGAGCGCGAAGTATATTCGGCCCTCATCCGAATAGCGCTCCAACCAAAGCAAACGAGACGTTCCGCAAATTCTACTAGTTTATAAAAAAACAACGTGATTGTTTAAACGTAAAAGATCATTATGCATCTTTGTTTAGACTTGATAAGAGAGTTTGCGCGGGTTCGTCCCGAGGATTTTGAAGAAGAAGATACACTTGTTTTTAGAGAAGGAGTTTGTTGTAAAAAAATAAAGAGAGAGATAAACTCAAGATGTATATCTATCGCGATCATAATCTATGTATCTACTACTATGTATCTATCTCACAATCTCTTCTTAATTTACTTTCGTTGTTTTCACTCGTTCCGTTGCTTGTTTCATCACGTATGTCATGCCGATGAAGGGTAACGCGACTATCCATTTCAAGATTCGATAGTGCCTTTCGTGAAAAGAAACCGAGTACGTATCCGTCGCGACGACGCCTGAACCATCCTTCATTTCGATAAAAATTTCGCCTCGAGATTTCACTTTCGGCACTCTGAGAGTAATTTGATCAATCTCCATGACATCTTCGTAATATTTTGACGCTTTCTCCATGAAATTCACGTCCAGCGCGTTCAACGTTACCGTGACGACGTACGGACCAAAATTCGACGCCTTTTTCTTCATTTTGGAACCAAAAATGCTTCGGTTATCGCGCATGCGATATTTAATCGTCATAAATTCTCCTCGAGCGTCGAAATATCCGCGATCTTCTCCGTAAATACCGAAATATTTATTCCTGTGCGTCATCAAGTTTGCGGATAAAAATTGAGACTGTTGTCCTTCCAGGGCGTGCGCGTGCGGACCGGAATGCGTCGCTTCGAAACAATGCACCTCGCCATTCATCGTCGCCAAAATAATACTTAAATATCCAGAATTCGTTAAATCATCAATCAAAGGAAGAGCGTAAGACGTTTCGCCTACATCGATAACGTCTCTGCATCCAGTTTTACCGTCGATGATGTAGACGTAACCGTCGAAAGATGTCGCCACGAGCGATAAACTCTCCGGGGAAGCCTTTCTCACTCTTCCCAAAGCAACCGGCGCTAAGATTCGACCGCCGGTATAAAACGGGAACGGGTACTTCTCCTCGCCAGTTTCGGCGCTCAAAACGTGAATTGCACCCGACGACGTGCCAACGACGATTTCTAGGAAATGGTCGCCATCTACGTCGCCCAGCGTTGGATTCGCCGAGATCGCCGATTGTAAGTGTTTCTCCCACAAAATGTCGCCGTCTTTCGTGAACACGGCTACGTTTCCTCTCAAATCGCACGCGATAAATTCATAGTACCCATCGTTATCGAAATCAGCGACCACAATTGGCGCTTGAATCTCGCCCATTTGTTTCGGAAACTGTCGCGGATTTTTGTTTTCCAAAGTTTTCCCGTTCAACACGTAGACGTTTCCCGTAGACGTCGCGACGATGAGTTCATTCGTACCGTCTTTATCGATATCTAAAACCGTCGGTTGCGAGAACGCGCGCGCTCTGAATGCAGTCGCTTCTACGGAAACGTCCAAAATGACTGAATTTTTAACTCGATATTCGTTCGCGATATCCAAGAGAACGATACCGGTGGCGAGATACTTCTCCGCTTCGATTTTATTCCTCTTCCGGTATTGCATGCTGGATAAATCTTCTCTCTCTTCGTCGAAAAAGTATGAAACCGCGAGTATCAGTTCTTTTCTACCGTCGTTATCCACGTCAGCAATAATTGGTGAACATAAAACGTGTGCGTCTATGTATACGTTGTTCGCGTCTTTTCGTTCTCGGATTCTCGTTTCGTCTTCTTCTTCTTCTTCTTCTTCTTCTGTTTCTTCTGTTTCGTCTTCTTCCAAAACGTTCGTGCCTTCCTCCTCCTCCTCCTCCTCGTCGTCGTCGTTGTTGGTGCTACTACTATCTTCACCATCCTCATCGTCCATGGTAAACTTTATATCTTCGAGCGTGCTTTCGGCCAACACTTTTCTCCCTCTTCTTCTACTCTCCTCGCTCTTCTCGGTAATTTCTTCCGGAGGCGGTTCTCTCCCGTGACCGCTCAAAGAAGGCGCGTCGAACCCGGAATGCTCCCAATCTCCAGGCGCGCGCATCGGCTCTTTCGCCTTCCGCTTTAATTCTTCTAAGTGTTCCTTCTCCTTTCGCTCGCGTTCCGTCTCTTTCTCTTTGAACCAATCTTTCGTCACTTTCGCTCGAGGGAGTCGAGCGACTTTTACGTCCACATCGCCCCTCGCGTTAAACTCTAAAATCTCCCCGTCGTACGTGGCGACGATAAACTTCTTCTCGTTGTTGTTCCTATTATTATTATTACTCTTGTTGTTATTTTTCGTGTCATCGTTATTCACGTACACCGCGGTGCTCCCGTGCAGTTTACTCTCGCGAAATATCGGGAATCGACCATTCGCCACCGGTTGCCCGGTTTCCGGTTCCAACAGTTCAATCGCGTGCACGAACGTGTTCACGAGAACTTCTTTGTGCCCGTCATTGTGCACGTCCACTAACAGAGGAGTCGCGTACACGGAAGACGAGACGCGTTGGCGCCATTTTAAGTGCACGTTTGATGGACAATATCCTCCAACAAACTTCTTCTTCTTTGTCTTCTTCGAATCATCTGTGAGTATTCCTCGTCCGATTTTCTCCTTGAACGAGGCGTCTGGTTTCGCTTTTCGTTGCAAGAATATGCTCCCGTCGTTATTAGTGTTAGTATTATCTGAAGAATAATATTTCATCAAAACGTCGTCGTCGTGCGTTATTTGTTTAATATCAGAAGCAGAAGATACAAACAAAAGTAGAGACGAACACATTACCAACAACAGACTACTCATTCTCATTCTCAACATCATCATCTTCTTTTGTAACGTCGTTTACGTCGAAATCAGGTCGTCACTAAAACGATAACACTACTCCTACTACTCATGACAACAACAACAACAATAAAACAAGAAGGAAGGTAGAAAAAAGGAATTTTCGATGATGATGTTGATGATGATGCGAAAGAGCAGAGACAAATGAAGAAATTTATTAGAAAAAAGAGCAGTCAAACGAAGAGAAAAAAGTATTCGTCAGACGAAAGAACTCTGAAGAAGAATTCTTTAAGAAGAATATATACTATTAAATGTCGTCGATCGCGACGCAACGTCTGATGGCCGAACGCAAAGCGTGGCGGAAAGACCGACCTTTTGGCTTTACCGCCGGGCCGACGAAAGAAGTAGCATCAGAAACAACGACAACAACAACATCAGGAGGAGATAAAGGAGGAAACAATGTGAATTTCTTCAAATGGAAAGCGTTGATTCCAGGACCGAGAGATACCATCTGGGACCAAGGGTTTTACCCGGTCACGTTAGAGTTCAACAAAGAGTACCCGGTGAAACCACCGAAAGTGAAATTTCCGGAAGGGTTTTACCACCCGAACGTGTATCCGAGCGGAACCGTGTGTTTGTCCATCTTGAACGAAGAAGAGAATTGGTCGCCCTCTATTACGGTGAAACAAATACTTTTAGGCGTTCAGGATTTATTGAAAACGCCAAACCCTTTGTCACCGGCACAGTCGCCGGCGTACGTGATGTTCACGCAAGATCGGACGGAGTATAACAGATTAGTGAAAGAACAGAGTAAAAAGTATCCAGCTCCGATTTGAGATTGGTTGCGCTCGCGATGACGAAATACGCTCAAGAAAGAGAAAGGAGTAGTACTATTACTAGCATTCATCCATCACGCTTAGAAGATTGAAAAAGATAGCGAAAACGGTAGATATAAACAACAACAACAAGAGAGGAATTAATAATAATAAAGAGCAAGCAGCTGCACGTCGTATTAAATAATGTAATTATAAAAATGGTAGTAATATAATAACGACGACGACGTTAATCCTGTTTTCTACCGCCCAAACTCGAGACCGAGCCAGTTTCGCCTCTCATCCTCAAAGCGAATACGGAGCCACCTTCCCTGGCTGCATTCGGTCTCGCCGGGTACGCACCAACTCTCGGAATCTCGCCACCACCTTTAATAAACGCGTAGTCGACGTACGGCGGGTCGAAGACTGCCGGAGCGATTTCCATGGCGCCGCCCGGGATGGCGTTGTCCGTGATTTGCTTGAAGTTTTTGATGATCGTCACCGCTGGTCCCGGCGCTCTCTTACCCAAAATTCGTTGCGTTTCAAAGACGCCGAGCAATCTTTCGCACGTGCCGTCTTGAGAGACAACTTCCAAGCCTTTCGCCGGGTCTGAGTACAAATACGGCGCCAAAGCGGCCAACTCGTTCGGACCTTTACCCATGCGTTTGAACCACGCGAGTAACTCTGCCCCAGTCGCGGTTTCCAAGTTTGGAATCAACCCTTCCGGATCGGCTTCGGTGGCGTCCAAGCGTCCAACGCGCACCTTCGCGCCCAAAAACGGGTTCGTGCCGATGAACAAGAACTCGTAGTTGTCGTCGTTCCCGACTTCCTCGACGTAATCCTTTTTGAACTGGATTCTCGCCGCAAAGTGCGGGACGATGGCGATCAAATCCGCGTATGAAACCGGTTGCGTCGTCTCCTTATCGACAGCTTTCTTGATCTTCTCAATCGAAGCCATCGCTTTCTTCAAACCTTTATTTTCCGGTCGATCCAACTCGAATCGAACGGAACCGTTCAAACCGTACTTCTTCCCGACGACTGAGTGCGTCCCGGCGTCCGCCAACGCCAATCGAAAATACGATCCAAAGTCCAAATCGATGTTATCTTCGATAATCGGAGCGATGTACTGTGCGTATTCAATTTGCGCTTTCGATTTGTTCGCCCCAGACGTTCTCGCCGCGCCTTCTAATCGATCGAGCGGTTCCACCTCCAACTTTGGCAAGTTCACCGCTCTCTTCGCTTTAATCGCATTCATATCTTCGTTCGCGGACATGTCTTTCTCCTTCAAGAGATCTTCCGCGAGAGAGCCTAAATCCAAAGCAAGAGCGGATTGCGCAGCCGAGGTACCGATGACGGTCATCGCGAGCAACGCGTTGCGTCTGTTCACCGAACCGTTGTTGTTGTCGACATTCGCATCGTCGTCGTCATCGGATTTTACAGAAGCTGCTCTCGCGCTGCCTGATCGAACACAAACAGAAGACGACGAAAATCGCTTCTTGCTTTTGCTCATCATCAAACGCTGTTGATGTTTGATCGTCGAGGATGTCGTGGAAGATGCGATCATGTTTGTTCTTCAAATATTTATAAATCCGTGAGAGTGATGAGATGGATCCAACGAAAGAGTGAGGAAAGATATTTTGACGCGATATTCCGTCCTTTTTCGTACTTGCGTGTATTCGTGCTCTTTTTTCGAGCAAAGTACTACATTTTTTATTATACGTGTTCTTATTATTAGTATAATGATTATTACTTTCTACTTTCTCTCTTCTTCTCTCCCTTTTTGTTTAATCTCTGTTTAATCTTCATCCTCACCAAAATCGTCCGGGTTTTGAATACTTTCCGTGACTTGCGCGTACACCGCTTCGGTGATGATTGGGATTTCCGGGTACAAGCCTTGCACGGCGTTCCAAACGGAGTACAAAATAGCGTACGTGCCGTTGGCAAAAGCTAAGATTTCTACCAAAGCACCAAAGAAGGTGACCGCGAGGAAGAGGGGTAAGTATTGCATGATTAAACCGGCGAGCATGATGCAAATATCCAACATGATAGCTTGCATGGTGTTGTATCGAATAAAGTGCGGCACTTTCGGGTTCCTCACGACGGCTAAGAACAAACCGAAAAACGTGCAAAACGGAATGAACCCGTTGGAGTAGAAAATCATCATCGGCGCCGTGAAAAAGTCCAGAAACTGCAAAGTTAACGGGAAGAACTCAAACCCGTCGTTGGTGAAAGCGATGCAACCCATCATAGGGATTAAATACGGCAGAATAGCCAACAAACGGTCCTTCGCCGGCGGTCGGGTTCGACCTTTGTTCCACCCGTCGCCGCCGAACAAAGTCTCCATCAACGTCGCCGGTTTCCCTTCGTCTTCGCCTTCCGCAGCACCCGTGCCGTCGTACTTCGACGGGTCGAACGAGTCTGGAATGTTCGCCGCTCGGGTTCGTAAAAGAGCTCCTCTCTGTGTTTGTTATTATCGTTTAAAAAAAAGACGAATTTTGTATTAGTTTAGTAGATAAAGTGGTTTGTTGCGGGTTGTTACGCGATGAGAAAAAAAACAACACCTTTAACAAACGCGCGCAAAACAACCACGACGCGAACGCGAAAAACGTACCCTCTCGCTCCCAATCCGTTCAACAATGCTTAAATCTTGTGTTTCTCTTTTTAATTGAAATCTACTCGTTTCCTCGTGTCTCTTATTTATGCGCGAAACGTGTTGATGATTTTGCGCATTATTGACGACACTATTAACTACAATTTTTCTGTTCGAAATCGACGCCGTCTTCCCGGACGAGAAGTGCGTGCTCAATCGAGACCCGGTGCACACAGTCGCATCTATTCTTTGCATCGAATGCATGATAATTCGTTCTAAAATATCCTTCGCAAAAGCTTATTGTTATTCTCGAAGTTAGCTCTGCCGACGGCTAAGTTTTTTTTTTTGAGGTGATACTCGTAGATAAAACAAAAGAAAGACTGATGAAAGAAAAAAGGGGGGAAAAGCCTCTCAAAAACATTCTCATCACATCGTCACTCTTCTCTTATATATAGTACCATAAAAAAGAAGAAGAAGCGAGAAGAGAATATTACACACACATATAAGAAGAACAATAAAAATGACGAGAGAGGATGATTTATACCGCGCTTTAGGTTTGGAAAGGACGGCGAGCCAGGAGGAGATCAGGAAGGCGTATAAAACTACAGGTAATTAAGAAGAGAGAAAATTCTTTTTTTATACACGTGCTCGAGAGATATCATTCTTCCCCAACAATCGAATCAGTTCTTTGAACAAGAAGAAGAAGAAGCAAAGATAAAGAAGAAATGATATGGTTGTTGGGGTGTTTTGTGTCGTCCGTTCGTCCGTTCGTCCTTTATTCGCTCCTTTATGTACGACTCGTGTGCGAAAGGATAGTAGTTCTTTTACGTATACTCACACAACACTACTAACGGCACCCTTCTTTTTTCCTCCTCCTCCTCCCCCTCAACCTTCTTCGTTGTGGTACGTAAACATGAACACACAACACGACGATAAACAGCTTTAAAGAACCATCCGGACAAGAACTCTGGTAACATCGAGGCGACGGAGAAGTTCAAGACCGCCGCGGCCGCGTACGAGATATTATCGGATGAAAAGAAAAGAATAAAATACGACGCGTTTGGGATTGCCTATTTCCGAGAAGGAGGAGGAGGATCGGACGAGAATAGATATAGCAATAATGATAACGATCAAGGGAGGAGAGAACAACAGCACAGACCTTCGTCGTCGTTCCGAACGCCTCGATCGTACGAGTTCGGGAACTGGGCCAGAGGCGGGTTCTTTCGGGACCCTTTGGACGTTTTTCGAGAGTTCTTCGAGGAAGTGTCGCCGTCGAACGAGCACGGGACGCACAGACCGTCGGAGTTTTTCCCGAATATGTTTTTAGGGAGAGATCCGTTCGGCTTCGACGAGTTTGGTCGGTTACGAGAGGAGAGACGGTCGCTGTTCTCGGACGAGTCCATGAAGAGAAACGGGTGGAAGGAGAAAGCCGGGACGAGCTCGTCGACGAGAAAAAGCGAGTACGTGTTCAGCGCAAACGGAGAAACGGTGAAGAAAACGATAGAAACGGAAACCGTCGTCGGTGAAGATGGGGTGGCGAAAACAAAAACGGTGGAAACAGTAACTCACCCGGACGGGCGCGAAGAGAAGACGGAACACGAAGAGTTGGGGCCGCCGCCGAGCTCGATGAACAGACCTTTGGAAATCCCGTCGTTTCTTACCAGTCCGAGTCGCGGCTCGCTGATTCCAGGCACTCGACCCGGATCTCGACGATGGTAATCTTTCAGACAACAAACGCAAAAGGAGGAGGAGGAGAGAAAAGAGCAGAGCACGCCAGAAGTACGGAGGAGGAGGAGAAGGAGGAGGAGGTGGTGATGGTGCGCAATTATACATCATCATATAATAAAAACAAACAACTGAACATTCGCTATTATTAACCTCACTCGCGCGAGTGCAAAAAAAAGGAGGAGGAACATATACCCACGACAAAATGTAGCGAATTTGAAATATAAAACGCAAACGAGAGCACTGTACGCTACCGGTTAGTTATGACACGCATGGAAGAGAAGATATTTCTTTTTTTATTCCGATACTACGCTCGTTTCAATTTTACGAAAGAGTTCAAAAAGAACCGCTTCTTTCTCTTTCCAAGAAAGCTTTGTAAAATCAATCGCGGCCGCCGCCGCAGACGATGTCGGGGCACTCACGTGCACGTAATCGTCGTTTTCGCTGCTTTCTTGTCCTCCTTCTCCGTCGTCGACGTCTACAACAACCAAGGCGTTTTTTTCTTGTTTTTCTTGTTTTTGTTCAATCTTTTGTTGTGTTTCTTCATCGATCGAGGAGGAGGAGGAAGAAGAAAAAGAAGAGGAGGACGCCGACGTCTTCGTTTCTTGCTCTTTCATTTTTCTTTCTCTCACGTCGTCTAAACACGAGATGAGAAACGCCTCGCAATCGTTGCGTTCGTTTACGTAAGCTTGCGCTAACTTCCGCAATTCGAGCAATTCCTTGTTTCGTAGAGAAATAGCGTCGGCGAAGTATTTCTCTCGTTCGCGAAGTTCTTCCGTCGCGCGAGATTTCTCATCCATCCAGCGGTTTCGCTCCTCATCGAACGCGGTTTTTAGTTCTTCGCACTCTTCGTTCAGTTCTCCCAAACTTACTCGGGCCGTGTTCAAATCTTTACCGATCGTTAGCGCCTTCTTCGCGGATAGTTTCGTTTCTTCTTTCGCTTCGTCCAATAATCTGCTCAGCGTAACTTTCTCGGAGTTTGCGGCTTCGATATCTTCGCGCAGTTTATCCGTCTCCGCGACGTGTAACCTCAGTGCCTCGGCCATTCGTCGATTATGCGCGAATATTTTTCGAACGTTCGCTTCCAATTTCTCTTCCATGGCCAACTCGTGTTCCCGCGTTGCTTTTTGAACGTTTTGTTCGAGTTCGTTTTGCATCTTCGCCGTGAGCGCGGATATAGCTTCCTCTCTCTCCTCGTCGATGTTTTCAATCTTCAACTTTGCGTTTTCCAGCTCCTGAGAGACTTTCATGTACTCTCGGTCGAACTTTGCTCTGTTCTCTACGTGTTCTCGCGAGTTTGCAATCGTAGTCTTCAACTCTTGAATCTCCAGTTGTAACTGCGCGACGACTTTCTCGTTATCGGCGTTGAGTCGATCCATCTCTGTCACTCTCTGATGGTTCGCAATCATCGCCCTCTCTCGATAATTCTTCCTCTCCTGATTCAAAAGTTGTTTCGCTTTTAACACCTCGCGTTCCTTCTCCAACAGTTCGCGTCGAAGATGGCTCGACGTTTCCATATTTTCTCGTTCTCGTCGTGCCATTTTTTCTTCCAAGAGAGAAACGAGTTGGAGATTTTTTTCTTCTTTTTCTTCCTTCTCTTTCTCTTTCTCTTCTTCCGAGGTGGTGGTGTTCTCCGTGTTTTCATCCTTACTCGCAACGATTGAATGATACATCCTGTTTTGTGTGATGTATTTAATCATCACGTGTTAGTATTAAAAGTATAATATAAGTCGTCGTTTACGTCCGTCTTTAAGAAAAAAACGAGAGAAAGAGAAAAGAACGAGAGAGAGAGAAAAAAAAACGAGAGAGACGCAACTCCTCTTCCTCCTTTCGCGTCGCTTTTCTGCTGCTGATGAAGGGGAGGGCGTGGTCTTCCTCCTCCTCCTCAAAGTCCTCTTCAAACGCCTCCTTTTTGGTGTTATCTTCTTCGTTCATCGTTTTCTTCTTCTTCTTCTTCTTCTTCTTCTTCGTGTTATTAAAATCCGAAGAAAGAAAGCTTCAACGCGTATTTTTGAAGGTTTGACCCGAGACGATTATTCACTCAGACGACGATTTGATGAGAGAGCAGAAAGAGTCCAACAAGAGAAAAAAATTCAAAAAAAACAAAAAAAACAAAAAATTTCTCTCCTTCGTCCCCTCCTCACTTTATTTCAAAAATGCCTCCGGGTCGACCGCCCCTTACAAAAATCATAAACGCTTTGCAGAAGAAGAAAGCGACGATGATTTCTAAAAAGAAAACGAACGTGAAGACGAAGACAAAGAAGAAGCCTTTAAAGATGAAGGAAGAGGACTTCTTTTTTAATTCCTCGGGAGGAATGATGATGACAGAGGAAGAGGAGGAGGAAGAAGAGAATAATAGAATATTAGCCCACGGAAACGAGGAGGAAGAAAAAAATTACGAAACAAATGGAATGAATTTGAAAGAAATTCTGACGCAAAGATTGGAAGGCAGAGTCGGAGGTCCGACGAGAAGATCCGCCAAAGGCGGGTGGACCCCGGCCGAGGACGACGTTTTGAGACGCGCGGTGGCTATTTACAAAGGGAAGAACTGGAAGAAGATTGGTAAGAAGCGTTTATTATCGTCTCTCTCGGCATTATGTTTCGACATCATCTCCTCCTAAAAAAAGAAAGGATAGAAAAAAGCGCAGAAAGGAAAATTTTGAATTTGAATTTTTTTGGTTTTTTTTTTGGACGCGATTTTTTGCTCGCTCTCGCTCGTATTTTTCGTACTTTTGTTTGTTTTCCTTTCTCTCTCTCTCTCTCTCTCTCTCTCTCTTAAATATTATTAGATATGTTTACTGACATCATCATCATCATCATCATCATCATCTTTGGTTCTTCTCTTCCTTTTCATCTCCATTAAAACCAAAACCAAAACACATTACTTGTAGCGGAATACTTCAAAACGAACGAAGGCGTGGAGAAAAGAACGGACGTGCAGTGTTTACACAGGTGGCAAAAAGTTTTAAACCCAGAGCTGGTGAAAGGCCCGTGGTTGAAAGAAGAAGACGAGAAGATCATCTCGTTAGTCGCGGAGTTGGGGGCGAAACAGTGGTCGAAAATCGCGCAACAGTTACCCGGGAGAATCGGGAAACAGTGCAGGGAGAGATGGTACAATCATTTGAATCCGGAAATCAAGAGAGAAGATTGGAGCGAGGAGGAGGATTTGCTTTTGATAAGGAAACACCAAGAGTGCGGGAACAAGTGGGCGGACATTGCGAAAAATTTCGTCGGAAGAACGGATAACGCGATCAAAAATCACTGGAACTCGACGCTAAAAAGACGCGTCGAAGAGGCGTACGCCAAAGGGTTGCCCGCGGAGGCGGCGGCGTTTCACAACAGCTCGGACGAGAACGGGAAAAAGCTCTCCTCCGGGAAAGGCACCAAGTCGGCGAAAGCGGCGGCGAAGAACCAAAGTCAACAAGCCAGTTTGATCGTCGCAAAAACATCGACGGCGGAGTACAGGAGGTACGTCGTCTCAAACGATGACGGAGAGGATATCTTTGATCCGCTCGCCGGGACTGTTTTTGCGGAGACGAAGACGAACAGGAAAACTTTGGGTGGTACTGTTGGAGCGACGAAACGAGCGGCGGAGATGGGAGGGAAGAAGAACAACGGAGAAAACGCAAAGAAGTATCGCAAGAAGGATTCCAGTAATGACGCGGGCTTAGTATCAGCGGCGGCGGGGGCGCCGTACGAAATGAATAATCATCATCGTCAACACCATCACCACAACTCGCCGTCGACGAGATTTCATTTCCAATCGCCGAATACCTACGCCGCCGCCGCCGCGAGAACGCCCACGGACGTCCGAAAATACGCGAACGAGGAGGACGCCGAACGCGGATTCGAGGACGTCTTTGACGAACACGATAACACCATGGTGCACTCGCCGTTGGCATCGCCGTCGTTGTTGAATTGGGTCAACGGTGGTGGCGTCACTACGAGAGTGACTCCCGGGAGGCTTCACGCGCAAACGAACGCGCGCGAAGGCACCATGTACGATAAATACGTCGCGAGTCCACAACAACACGATTCGCCGACCAACCGTTTGCTTTCTCCAGAAATGAAGAAGAAAATGGCAACGACGACGATGATGACGACGACGTCTGCGCATCATCACAGCGACCCAAGCAATATTCCTTTCCATGACATGTATCAGAAAATGCAACAACAGTTGTTACAACAAAAAGAAGCAGAGAGAATAAACATGACGGGAGGGGCTTCGGTAGACCCTCCGCCGGCGCCAACGAAAGCGCCGAGAGGGTTCGCAGACGGAAGTTGCGCGTTCGACAACACCGCCATCACGTTCCAGTCGCCACCCGCGAGAGGAGGAAATGATGTCAGCACGAGTGCGCAAATGCACGCGGACGGCGACGGCGATGTCACCGCGAATGGATTGGTCGTGGCTGGCCTCGGCAAAGTTTCCAACTACGACGGAACTGGGAAAAAGACGAAGAAAAACAACAACCGTCTTTCTCACTTGTTTCGCATGGGTCAAGATAATAGCGTGGGAGGTGCGAATAATGGAGGCGCGGGAGAGCGAATGCCCTCTGTTTTGAGAGGGAAGCAGGAACGCGAAACTTTGGAACACCACATTGCTGCGAGCCCTCCAAGAGCGATGAAACTCGCAGACGCTGGAATGCCGATCAACTTTGCGGGCGGCTTCTCGCCGTCCAATTTCTTCAATCGAAACTGATTTGAGAAGAACTTTACCATATATTTTAAAAACGAGCCCTTCCTTTCCCCGATGTTGATATTATTAGTGAAAAGAGAGAGGAGGAGTATCAGTAGTAGAAATCTACCGAACTATTTGTATTTTGAGAAAAAAAGAAGAAAGAATATTTTGAATCAACGTAACGACTAAATCAAAGCGTCCACGTCGCAGAAGAGGATGGGCGCAACCTCTCGCACTTTTCTCTTCTCCTTCTCGGCGGTTTCTCGCCGACGCGTTTTGTGACTCGACCGCCGTAGCCTTGTAACACGGCGAGCGGCGGTGTTCTTGGCACGGGTTCTTGATCCGTGACGCATCCGCCAAAACACGCGATTCGACTTTCGTTTCGCATGGTATCCACTAAATACCGTTCTGGAACCGAGTCATTCGATGTCGGCCATTGCACTCGTTCGAGGCCAAAATTATACGCGCACTCGATCCGCTTAAGAAATTTTGGGATGCAGCTATGACCGATGCGAGAAATGCGGAAATCTTTACCGGTATTCGCCGTATTTTTACACCTTTGAAGCATCTCGCCAGAGGTTTGCGATCCTCTGTTAGGATGAATATTGGTGTGAACCATCCACGAAGAGAGAGACACGAAGAGCTTGTAACCATCAGCCGACAACTCGTGTATCCAACTTATTTTGTTGAACCCGTACGTCACGAAAGATTCATCGAATGCTGGCATATCGTCGACATCGGCGCGCAATATTATCCACGGCTCGTAATAATACGGATGTCGACTCCCGAGATGATTCGCGCCTACCGAGTACGGTCGATGCTTCTCTGCGTCCTTCTTTTTCTCTGCAATAATCATCGAAAGCCACTTAGATACGTTTGTCGCCGCGTGCGCCACCGGCCAGTATTTTTCGCGGAACGATTCGACTATACCGTACTCTTTTATCAATTCTACGAGTTTTTCCTTCCGATTGAAGCTGTTCAAAACGTCCAACGACTCGCGCGAAAAGTCGTGTTCTTTCCGAAACGTCTCGACTCTGCGCAAGTATCGATCGTCTGCCGTGAACGAGGGCAAAACTAATCCGTGCTTCGCGTTTGGTTTTAAAACTTCCTCCATTTCTTCGAGTAGCTCTTTTGATGGCGCGTTCGGAAAGATTTCGAAATCTACGTCGTGTAGAACAACGTACGTGGCGTTCAGCGTGCGTTTACATCCCGACAGGGCCAAATTTCGCAACGCGTTGACCGGGAATCTCGTTTCGTACTCTGGCAACGGGTCCACCGCGATGACGGTCAGACGATTTCTCGTGAACTCTCGAGTACTCGTACCGAAAATCTCTCTCCTAACGTCCTCCTCAGAGGCGAGCACGGCAACAGACATCGTCCCCGACCACGTTTGCGCGAGCCTGGGGAGTACCGATTTTAACCGATCGAGAGTGCTCGGCGCAAACAAACATATCTCTCGGGCAAAAACGCCTTGGGTACCACTTTTATCATCGAGTTGTTGCACTCGTTTCTTCTTTTCCGGAGGCTTTTCCTCCTCGCGATAATACTGATCTTCCTTCGACAGTCTTCTCAAAGAAGACACCAGCAGTTTGTCTACTCTTTCCGCGTCGTCGTCTTCGTCTCTCCATCTTCTCTTCAACATGATAGTATTTTTTTCATATCTTCTAGGAACCCCCAACACCCTTTTTTCTTCTTGTGGGGTGACACTTTTGAGCAAGAAAACTGGTTCAAAAACCACGCGAGAGCAAAGAAAGACCACCCCGAAGAGGAACAACGACGCGACGATGGTGATGCTCCTCCTCTTCTTCTTCTCCCTCTTCTGAAAAGAGGAGGAGGAGGAGGAGGAGAAGAGGAGCATCTTTCGTTCTTCTTCTTTTAAAAAGCAGCAAAAGCACTCGAAGTATTTTTTAAAGAATCGAAGAAATTTCCCAACAGAGAGAAGAAACAAAAAAAGGGCAACTTTCACACAAAAATTCTTTCGTCTCATTTCTTCATTATTAAGTACGAGTGAATTAGAAGAAGAAGAAGACGAAGAAGACAAAGAAGACAAAGAAGACAAAGAAGAACAGTAGCGTTGAGAAATAACGATGAACGACGACAGCGTCAAAGAAGAAGAAGAAGAAGAAGAGGAAGAAGAGGAAGAAGAGGAGGAGGAGGAGGAATTAATGGAGTTGGAAAAGAATTTTCCTCCTCCTCTTCTCGGGGAAAACAACAACACGAATACGAACAACAACAACAACGTGAACAACAACAACACGAACAACAACACGAACGCGAAGAACAAGAACAACAAGAACAACAACATTCCTGGCGACGGCGACGGCGTTGAAGACGAAGGCGTTGAAGACAGAAGAGAAAAGATCCAGGTTCCCGTGCACTTCTCGTGTCCGATTACTTTCGAGTTAATGCGGGACCCGGTGTTCATAGCCTCTGGGCACACGTACGACAGAAGGTCAATCGCGAAGTGGTTTCAGCAAGGTCACAAGACGTGTCCATCGACCGGGCAACGATTGAGGAACACTGAAATCACGCCAAACTTTGCGTTGAGAAACGCGATATTGGAGTGGGCGAAGGAGACGAAGTTTTTAGTCCACGCGGAAGGGGAGGAGTTGCTGAGGAACGTTTCGCAAAAACCAACCGTACAAATAGGCGGGACGTTGCAATTTGGAGACGATTTAGAACACGACGACGATGTAGACGACGACGATAGCGAGGGAGGAAGAAGACGAATGTCCACGGACGGCGGAGAAGGCGAGAACGGAGTCGCGGGAGCAGAGGGAAGAGAAGAAGCGGCGGGATTTGAAAATGTAGGAGGAGGCGAGGGCGGCGGAGCGAACGTATACGATACCATCGACGACGATCGAATTGAAACGGCAATTAATAACTTGGCGAGGCGAAATCCAAACATTACCGGCGATGCCGCCATGGGTGGCGAACCGAGTCCGAGCGCGCCGGAACACACCGTTTTAGAAGGCCACGAAGAAATCGTCTGGGCGGTTGAAACCACGAATAGCTTAGTATTTACGGCATCGGCGGATAAAACCGTGCGCGTGTGGGACATCCCATCGAGACGGTGCGTGCACGTGTTGGAAGAGCACACCAGACCGGTGCTTTCGCTCGCGGTGAGCACGAGGCACAAGAGACTGTTTAGCGGCTCGTACGATTGCACCGTGCGCGTGTGGGACATCACGACGTTTCGCAGAATGAAAGTGCTCTCTGGGCACACGGATGCCGTTCGCGCGTTGGTCATCCACGAGGTGAGTAAGAGCGACAAGAACATGCGAGATAGATTGTTTACCGGGTCCTACGATCACACGATCCGGGCGTTTGACGTGGTAACTTTAGAGCCGCTGGCGGTTTTGACAGGGCACGGCGGGCCGGTGAGAACGTTAGTCGTCGCGTTAGACCGCGTCTTTTCGGGAAGTTACGATAAAACCATTCGCGTTTGGGATGCCGTCAAATTGAAGGAAATCAAAGCGCTCACGGGCCACAAAGATGCCGTTCGAGCGTTGATCGCGCATAAAAATATCAACAAGCATTCGATGAACGCGACTACTAAAACTGAAACCACCGCCACCGCCAACGACGAGGCTAATAACGATACTATATCATCCTCAAAAAATCCAATCGTCTTGAGTGGTTCGGATGATTCAACCGTCAGAGCGTGGGATGCTCGCACGTTGAAATGTTTGCAAGTGTGCGTCGGCCACGAGGACAACGTTCGCGTCTTGGCGCTCGATTCGAGGTTCCTTTATAGCGGTTCGTGGGATAAAACCATCCGGTGCTGGGATTTACAAAATAATCTAGAGTGCGTCAAGGTTATTACCGGTCACACGGAGGCAGTTTTAGCTTTAGCGGTGATGCAAGGTCACGTCGTGAGTGGATCGTACGATACGACGGTTCGATTTTGGAACGCGAATTCGTTCTCGTGCGCGGGGATGTTTGAAGGTCACGAGGACGCCGTGAGAGTTTTAGCGTCGACCGGCGAAGGCGCGACGAAAGTATACAGTGGGTCCTACGATGGCTCCGTCGGGTTCTGGAGTCTCCCCACGGCGTTACCGGCTCGACAAAGAAGTCTCGGAAACACTACTCATACCACCGCTACTCAACAATCAGAGCAACAAGCGATGCAGGCGTCTCCGAGCGCGCCGACGCCGCCTTGAGGAAAGGAAGACACCTTTTTGTTTTTAGAAAATGTATTAACACTACTACACGAATTTCTGCTATGTTGCACTTACGCGCGCTACTTCTCTTGTTGCGAAGGAGGTGGACCGACGTCCATCCTTCGCAAGGTGTTCAAAAGCGAATACCTCGAAAACGCGACGTACAACTTTCTGTACCAAACCCATTGCGTGGCGTGCGTCCGCATCGCTTCCAAAACTAACGAAGGATTCCTCGAGCAAAACATGACCGAGGAGGAAGACGTTGAGGACGCTCCCGCTGCTAAACTACTACTATTACTATTACTACTCTCATTACTGGTATTTTTACTACCTTTCTTCTTCCTCGTGGTGGTGGTAATAACCGACGCCCAATAATCCATCGCCCCCATAAACGTCCTATAAAACGGCGTCGTCTCCAACACCCACACTTCTGGCACATTCTCTTCCGTATACTCCGCGTTCGGTATCGCCCCTAACTTGGCTTCCACTATAAACCGCATCACCCCTCGGTGCGTCTGCACGTGATTCGGGTGTTTCGACACGCCGCGCTCGTCAAACGTCAATATAACATCTGGCGAATAATGTTGCACGCACTCGTGCACCACGTTCGCTATTTCCTCCAAAGGCCACGCGTTCTCCATCCCGTCTTGTAAATCCTCTGAATCCGCAATCACGCAACCGTCCAATTTGAACACCTCTAGTGTTGATTTTTTCAATTCTTTCGCTCGCGTTTGCCCGAGACCAGAGGCGTTTCCATTCGAGAGACAAATACAAAAGACTTTCGTTGACGTAATCACATTCGTTGTCTTCTTCAAACTCTCTAACGTCGGTCCGAAAAACATCGCCTCGTCGTCCGGGTGCGAGATGACCAGCATCACTTTCTTTTCTTTATCAAGAGAGGAGTCCTTTTCTTCAGAGTGAGATCGTCTGGAAAACAAGCACTTTTTCTGCGTTCCAACCGTCTCTTCCTCTTTTGCAAATCGCTCGCATTTGTACCTCGAATAATAATAATAACACGAATATAAAGACACGACGGATGCCACGCCGCACGAACAAAGCGCGTTGAGATAAACGTATTCGCCGTTGTTGTTGTTGTTGTTCGTAGCGCTCGTTTTAATACTACTCGTCGAAAACGCCATCTTCTCAATACTCAGTCTTTCTTTACGTGAAATGAAGACTTTTGAAAATGGAAAAACGGCAAAACTTCTCAAACAGAAGAAGAAGAAGACGTTCTTAAAATAATACCACATATATAATACTAATGGGTGAGGATTTTGAGAGAACGACGAGAGTGGTGTCGGTGGTGAGAGTGAAACGGAAGCGAGGCTCGCAAAAGGCGGCGGAGGTTTTGTTTTTGCAAGGAAAAGACGAGGAAGAAGAAGATGAACGAAAAGGAAGTGAGACGGGGACGGACACGAATGGGATGAAACGAAGAATCAAGAAGAACAGTTATACGAATACCAGCAACAACAGAAGCGCGATCAAAAACATAAAAAACGACGACTTTGTCAAAGGCAGATACGACCGGGAGCTGGCGGCGCAGTTAGACGCAGTTTTAGGCGGTGGGAGTCAAGCGCTGCCTTTTCGTCGAAATTCGCATCAGACGACAAAAGAAGGTGAAGGTGAAGGAGACTTTGACGAGGACGAGGACGAGAAGAAAACGAAGAAGAAGAAAAGCAATAGAATGCTGAAAAAGTTCGTAAGATTAACGCGAGAAGCGGGGATGGAACAAAACGACGCGAGAGATGCGCAGACGGTGAAGACGTTGTTAGAGAGCAGAAGAAAAGGAGAGGATGGTGGCGGCGGTAAAACCACCAACACCGCGTCGACGAGGACGAGGAAGACGACAAAACGGACGTACGAGGAAGTTAAGGTCATGAGCGAAGAAGAGAGCATGAAAAGTATGACGACGACAAGAAGAGATCATAATATCACCGACGAGGAACAAAGGAAGAAGAGAAATGTTCTGTCGTCGTCGACGACGACGACCGATTCTACGAAAGAGGTGTTTTATTGCTACGACATTTTGTGCCTGGACGAGGAAGAGGAAAAGATAGAAGAAGAAGAAGAAAAGGAAAAAGAAGGGAAAGAAGAGGGAAATAGAAATGATGAAGAGATAGAGTTAGAAGATCAGATTTTGATGAACTACATGCCGATGGTAAAAGAGTACACGGAGAAAAAGAAGAGAGAAGAAGAGGACGCGGATGGGAATTGGGTGTACGACTTGTACGTGCTCGAGCAAGACGACGTCGTTCCAAAGAGGGAAGGAGGTACCGTTGAAACGGACGATATCATTTGCGAAGAACCAATCGTCAGAGTGTCTGATTTCTTAGATAACGCAAACGTAGAGCATAACTTACACGAGAACGAATATTTCTCGGAGGACGATAGCGAAGATAGCAACGCGGAAAATTATTACCGAGGGGATTACCCGGAGGAAGATACTGACGATGACGACGGATTTTTCGACGACGGCGGCGACGACAGCGACAGGGACGAGTGGGACGTCGACGACGAGTACGATTCCGACGAAGAAGACGATGGATATGGGAGACACCGAAGCGACCACGGCAGCGGGTGGGGAGTTTAATAATTTATACTTTTGTTGTTGTTTAAATACCTAATTTGGGCAAGCTCTTCCGTTAAAAGCCCTCTCTGACGATGATGATAAATATCTCTATCTCTATTTACACACGCACACACACACGCACGCACGCACGCACACTCTCTACAAATCATTAAACACTTACACTCTCTTTACCTTGCAGTGCTCGTCCAACCACTCGCTCGTTTCCGCCATGACGTGCAACACCGACTCCAAGCCGCGATACCCGTGATTCTCGTGCGGTAAAACGACTAATTTTGCTTGCGCGCCGTTCCCTTTCAGAGCCGCAAAAAATCTTTCCGATTGCATGACATTCGTTCCCGAATTCGGATCGTCTTCACCGTGGATTAATAATATAGGTTTCTTCACCAAATGCGCGTTGTTAAATGGTGACATTTTAGAATAGACATCAGGCGCTTCCCAAAAGGAGCGCTCTTCCGCTTGGAACCCGAAAGGCGTTAACGTTCGATTGTAGGCACCACTTCGCGCGACTGCGCAACAAAACAAATCGGGAGCGTGTGCGAGTAAGTTTGCAGCCATAAAAGCTCCGTACGAATGCCCGCCAACCGCGACGCGATCTTTATCCGCTACGCCTCTTCGAACGACTTCGTCCACCGCCGCTTTCGCCCCGGCGACCAATTGTTGCACGTACGTATCGTTTGGTTCGGCATCGTCGTCGTCACCTTGGGCGATGATGGGAAGTGCTGGACCGTCCAAGACTGCATATCCTCTCGCTAACCATACGAGAGAGGATTGCGGAGAGATGCCTGTGAATCTAAACGGCGATTCTCGCAACTGAGACGCTGATTCTGCATTTTTGAATTCTCTCGGGTACGCCCAAATTAACAAAGGAAGCGGACCGTCTCTTTTAGCATCGTACCCAGGTGGGGTGTATAAAGTCCCGTTTAGCTCAACGCCGTCGTCTCTTTTATACTTGATGATTTCCTTGGGAGGATCGGATAGTTGCGGGTGCGGATGCGGGAAATTCGATATTTTGGTCTCCCTCACCGGCAACACGCACGGGCCTTCCACTCGTTCTTTTTCAAACTCTTCTACGATGTTCGAATCACCGTTGTCGGTATTGAGCGCATATTTCACATCTTCGCCGCTCTTGTAATCGAAGGATGTTTCGTAATATTGGACGTATTCCGACGGCGATTGTTTCGTCGTCAATATGCGCATCGTTTGCAAAGTAATCTGCTCTTCGCCGTTTTCACCATAATCCGAAAGCAAACTGCCGCACGAGAATAATTTCTCCTTCTTTGGCGAACGCCACAACCTTTTCGCTTTACCCGTATCGACGTCAAAAATGTCAAAGAACGGTCTGTTTCCTTTCGGGTTTGCTCCGGAACCTTGTAACAGTAATTTTGCACCAGTCTTTCCAGTCGCCGTGCCTTCGCCCAACGGCGTTTCGCCTTCCACGCGCGCGAGGACGTACGTCCCCAAATCCGTTCGTCTCGTCACAAATCCTCCTGGATCGCCGTAACTGTCCTCGTAGTTTCTTTCCCAGAGTATGTTTTGCTTCTCCTCATCGCTGATCGGAGTCGATGCGTAGGAATCCTTCTCGGCGTTTTCCTTGGGAGAGAAAGGCGCGACTCTCGACGTGCGCGTCTTGTACCAATTCTCGTACGCGATGGATAAATCGTCGCATCCCCACGCGTAACCGCTTAATCGTAACCCAGATTTATAGAATGCTTTCGGCGCATCCGTTTCTGCGGTTGGTTTCGTAAAATCAACCAAATACGAAATGTCTCTAGGATTGCCCTCGCCAACTTCGTTTCTTGGATCGCCCTCGTCTTGGCATTCCGTCCAATACAACGTCGCCTCTTTATCCGGACGCCAATTCACACCTCGCGGTCCGACGCGCGTCGAATTGGAAACGATCGGAATGTTCTCCGCCAAAGGCAAGTCGCAAATTTCTCTCAAAAACTTATCCGTCGACGCTTCGGCTACCCAGACTTTCTTCGGGAATCTGCCGCACGGCACGGCGTACGAGAACGGACGCTTCAAGCACTCTAAAATGACATACTTCCCACACGGACTCGGGTCAACGCGCGTGAATATCTTCTTCTCGCCGTTACACCACATTGTCGTTTTGTTCGTTTTAATGTTCGTTTTAACTAATTGTGATTCGCAATAATACTCAAACAATTTCTCATCCGTATCGTTCTTCAACAAATCTGCGTACGTTCGTGCCTGACGCACGTTCCCGGCCACGTTACTCTCGATTCTCGGCCCGAGCGGCGTTTTCGGTCTCTTCGGTGCGTTTTTCGGACGATCTTTAGGAATGACGCAACACAACAACTCGTCATCGTTCAACCACGAGTAGGATTCAAAAATCGTGTTCAGTTGGTAGTTTTCCGCCAACGAGGTGATTTTCTGCGCCGATTTCGTCGCCACATCCGCGATCCACAACTCGAGCGGCTTCCTCCCCGTCGCCGAAGACGATGGACTCTCGTCCTCGTCCTCGTGTTCGTCGCCGTGGAATCTGACCGTAAACGCCAACTTCTTCCCGTTCGGTGACCAACTCACAAAGTTAATCAACCCGTTCTCGGGCAGACCCGTGATGTCTTCGTACGCGCCGATGTCCGCTTCCGTCTTCGGAAACTTCCCAATCGACAACTTCACCGTGTGTCCCATCCTCGAACTCGAGTTCTGCTTCGTATCTATGCGGATCCCTCCTAATTTGAGCTCTTTTCTCGCCAATTCTGCCACCGGTGGATTATCTTTCGGCTTGTGCGAATACAACACTTGCGTTCGACTGGGAGACAACGAAATCGACGGCGCATCTGGACGCGTGACGAATACGGAGATGTCGTCCGGAGGGATTTTATACTTCGTCGACGCTTCTTCGTCATCATTATTCTTCCCATTATTACCATCCGAAGTAGCGCTCGCCGCGGTCGTCGTCACCTGTCGTCTCTGCGGAAGAATACTGTTGTTGTTCGTTTGCTTCGAAGGTGACGACGACGACGAGGTGAATTTATGGATAAACTGACGGAGCTTCGAAGAAGAAGAAGACGAAGAGGAATTTTGAGTGGTAGAAGTCATCCTGTTGATTGAGGTGGCGTGATGATGATGATGATGCGGTTGGTATCTCCTCGATAAGCACGTGACGCTTGTAGTCGAGACTATCGTCTTCATTCCTCGTGCTTCTGAATGCGAAACTCGTTAGTAAAAGTGATGAAAAAAATGCTGAAAAATTTGTCGTGAATCCTCTGTTTTTTCTCTCTCTTCTTAATTAAAACTACTTTTTGCTAAACTAACATTGTTATACTAAATTATTACTCGACAACTTTCTTCTTCTGCTCCAACCAATCCATGATGAACTTCTCCTCGTCGAAAACCACCCCGGCTCTGTTGTTGATGATGGTATTTTTCGTACCGTCGATGTCAAAATCGTCGTCGGTATCAATCGTCGTTCTTTTCTTGACATCTTCGAAGGAGAACAAATCGCCGAGTTTCGTTTTCCTCGCGCGGCGATAGCCGTCTCTTCCGATGCCGAAAACCGTGCCGTGACTTTTCGCGACGGTACGTTTCTCCAACTTACCGTTTGGTTCGCACGTTTCGATGACAACGTGACCGCGTCGTTTGATCGGTGGACGGACGACTCGAGACCATAAAGGTTGGGAGGCCATGGCGACGGCGCGAGCTTTAGATTTCGTGGATTCGTCGAATATAAAGGTATCTTCGTCCTCGTCTTCTTCGCTTTCGTCTTCTTCCTCTTCCTCCTCTTCTTCTTCTTCGTCGTTATAATCGTCGTCCGAAGATGTGAGACTTTCAGAAGCAAAGAAAGCATCGCCATCCGCATTGTTTTCTTCTTCCAAAATACGCAGAGCTTTCGATTCCGCGAGTTCCTCCGCTTGGTCTCTGGGTAACTTTTGAATCGCAACGTACGAAAACCTTTCGTCTTGATACGTTCGTCCTTTACCTCTTGCGAGCATCAACCGATGCGTCGCCGTTCGCTCGACGCGTTGCGAGAAGTGACACCACATTTGAGAAGTTGATTTTTTTTCGTTCGCAACGCTCATGGGGCATTTCTTATCGTGTTGGCAAGGCGCGACGACGTGAGCGTTTGATTTTACGCTGTTCGGTGCTGCATTCGTTTTTTTCTCCGCATTACGCGCGTTGCGTTCTTCGTAATCTAACACGAGTTGCCTCACTCTTCGAACGAGTTTCGAACCTCGCGGCGTTCCTGGTTCAACAATCACTAAAACGCCGCCATCGGCCGTTTTGTCCCACAGTTGCCTCGCGAGCAAATCAACTTTGCGCATGCCGAACGTTTTGTTCGCGCCGCTGAGGTGCTTCGACGATGTCATTCCGGATTTAATTCTTCTTTCCTCGTTTTCTGCTTCCACCATGACTTCTCCGAGAGAATAGCACGCCAACACGAGGTCAAAAGAAGAAGCGCTTCTGTCTTGCAACGCGGCTAAAGAAGCGACGGACCTTTGCTTGGAACCTTCCGACCACGCTTCCGGCGTTGGAAATCTGCGATTGTTTCTCACGCTTTCCGGAACGAACGTGTCTTCGGACCACTGTATGGGTAAAGCATCATCGTCGTTATCGTCATAATTGTCGTCATAGTCCTTTGCTTTCCCGTTCTCGTCTTCTTTCGTTCCTAATTTCGTATCCTCCTCTCCCTCTTTTTCAGCTTCATCTCGCATGTACTCTTCCACTCGTTTGGCAAACACCATACCGTGGGAACTCTTGTCCACGGCGGCAAAGGCTACTCGATTATTACTCCTCGTCGACTCGTCGCGATCGTCATCGATGCTTTTTCTACCCGTTTTACTCATTCCGACGTGATCTCCAAAGACGTTTCGAGCTGCCATGGCGCCGACGAAAACACTCCCGGATCCAAAATCAAGAAGCGTCTCGGGAGAAAACGAAGCTACTTTCTCGTCCAAACTTCCTCCGTTCAATCGCAAGTGTATCTCATTCAAAACGTTCGTGATTGCACCGAGCGTCATCGGTGCGCGCGTTATCGCATACGCCGCAGCTTCGGTTTGATCGTATTTCGGCGCGTTTCTCCTTGATTGAATTTGTTGTCGAGGATCGTCCGACGACGCGGCGAAATCACCTAATTTTTTCTTCGCTCCCGTTCGAGTCTTCGCTTTACCCACAAACACCGCTTCTTCCATTTGCATCCGCCGCATTTTTCGCACGGAGAGTCTCGCTCCCCATTCAATGTCCGCGTCCCAATCTCGTTTCATAATCTCTACGTCGTCCTCATCTTCTCCGTCGTCTTCATACATCTTCGTTGCCGAATCGTTCATTCGACTTCTGTGACTACTATTTTTACTTCCTTTGACGTCCAATCCTTCTTTGACCCAACTCCTCACGCGAAAGTCTTCGGAACTGTCGTTAAAGTCGTCGACTTGGTCGTCGGGAAACCCTCTCGATGCAGTCCTCAACACCTCCAATAAACTCTTCCCTTTCCTCGCCAGTTGCTTATTCGAACTCCCTTCCGATTGTATCGCCTTCTTCACCGCTTTCTCGAAATGTTTCGGTAACTCCATCGAGTTCTTCCCGTTGTTCTCGTTGTTGTTGTTGTCGATGATGTAGTCGCTCTTGATGTCGTTATAAAAGCCTTTTCTGTTCGTCAGTCGATTGGTTTCAATCACGATCGCTTTCGCTGGGACGTTTGAGATTAACGACGACAATGATGACTCGATGTTCTTGGTTTTATTACCGTCGTCTTCGACTCTTGATGATGCTAAAGTTTTCAATCTCAAAGCTGGAGGCAACACGAACTCGTCCGCTTCTCGTACCATTCTTCTCCACGCGTTCTCGTTTGGATTTTCTTCAATTGAACCTTCTTCTTCTTCTTCTCTTTTTCTTTCTCTAATTCTTCTTCTGTTTCCGTCGTCGTCTTTGTCATCATCATCAGTTGACGCCGTCGCCGATGCAGATGCTCCTGATGATGTGCACAACGAACGAAAACGATTCTCTTCCGCCGCAGAAGCAAAACACGAACAACAACTCCTCCTGATACTCATCATCAGTAAAACTCTTTTCCTCGTCGCGGGATACGTAATTGTCGTAAACCACATCTCTTTTTATGTATCCCAAAAGGCGAGAAGACAGAGTTTTGCAGAGCTGACTTTTGTGAGAGTAATGTAAATAAAGAGTGTAGTACTCTGTAGTAGAGATATGAAGATGATGCGCTTTTTTTCTTCGCTTTTTCTCAACTGCTGCTTTTTGTCACCCAAGTTTTTGATTGAAAATCGACAAAAAATTTTCGTGCATCGCTCTGCCTCAAAATCAGAATTATAGAAATCTTATTAAAGAAAAAAAGAAAAGAATACACTCGTACATAAAAGAATCATGTTCGAGAATAATTCATCGGACGAGGAGACAGACGACGATGAAGGGCACCTTTTTCAAAGTCAGTTTCCAATTCACGATTTGTGCGACGCACGCGTACATTTTGAAGGTAATGGTGGTGGTGTCGGTGTTGCTGGAGAGAATTTGGAACGGTTGAGGAAAGCGTTGACGTTTCCAAAAAAGAAGAAGAAAAATGATGGAGAAGAAGGCGGCGGCGGCGGAGGAGAAGATGATGGTGACGATGATGAGGAAGAAGGAGAGGATGGTGATGAGGAAGAAGACTCGGACGACGAGAAAGATTTCGATCCAGATGCGGAAGAAGAAGAAGAAGAAGAAGAAGAGGAAGAAGAAGAAGATGGTGATGATGATGACAAAAACGAGAACAACGCTGGGAACGACGAGGGTGATGACGCTGCCGCGGAGGAGCAATTCAACACCAACTTGAAGCACGCGCTAAATCGTCGAGACGAGGACGGG
>Ga0213862_10000172_pt1 | contig 27076 bp, 50 predicted proteins | sample PICome_7_FD_160092 | JGI IMG/M metagenome (GOLD analysis project Ga0213862, IMG submission 160092) | Coastal seawater microbial communities near Pivers Island, North Carolina, United States - PICO266 | ecosystem: Environmental > Aquatic > Marine > Coastal | place: USA: North Carolina... | reverse complement strand
TTTGTGGGTTAAATGCTACACCTTGTTGCATTGCTGCTTTTGCACTTAGTCCACCAGCATCACCAGTTATACCTTCAATAGCTTTTAAACTCATAACAGTTGCATCAGCTGTTTCCATACCAGCCAAAGCATCTTTGGATTTATTTAAATTAGCTTTTACAGTATTAGCAGCATTTAATGCCCCTAAATCTATACCAGTATATGAAGCTCCATCTTTGACAGCAAAGCTTGAAGGAATAAACATATGGATTCGATCTATCTCTGTTGGGTCTGGTTTATGCTCACCAGTTAAAGAAAACCCAATGTGTGGTTTTCCGTTATCCACATCCCTGCGTAATGATCTTGGAAAAGTTAATATTGAAGCCATATAAATACCTGTATAAAATTATTAATTATAGGTTTATTTATATGAGTTACAAAGGCAAATACACAATTAAAAACAAATCTAAATATGCAGGAGATTCTAGTAAGGTTGTATATAGATCTTTATGGGAAAGACAGGCATTTAGATGGTGTGAAGATAACCCAAACATTCGATTTTGGAATAGTGAAGAAGTAGTTATACCTTATAAGTATCAGGTCGATGGAAGATTACATAGGTATTATGTTGATTTATTAATAGAAATGAAGAATGGTGATGTATATCTTGTTGAAATTAAACCTAAAAAAGATACAGTTCCACCTAAAAACAAAAGAAAAACAAAGAAACATCTAAGAGAAGTAACAACATTTATTAAAAATACAGATAAATGGAATGCTGCTAATCAATTTGCCGAAAAGAAAGGGTGGAAGTTCCAAGTATGGACAGAAGATACTTTAAAGAATTTAGGGATCAAACTACTGACTGGAAAGCATAAATAGTACTATGGCAAGTTTATTTGATACTTTACAAGCTCAAGCGTTCCGTGCAGGTGTCACGGCTAGAACGAATGCTAGTAAAAAATGGTTTCAAGCTAACGTTAAGAAATTAGGAACAGTAAATCGTACATCTCTTTTAAAAGATGACGCATTAGAACCTACCGCTAGAAACATTGCTGGTAATATGTACATGTATTTTTACGATCCAAAATATAAAGATACATTACCTTATTACGATAGGTTTCCATTAACTATAATGGTTGAACCTGCAAAAGGTGGATTCTATGGATTAAATTTACATTATCTAAAGCCAACAATACGTGCGGCATTCTTAGACGAACTAATGAAAACAGCGCCACAAAAGATTACAGATAAGAGTAGAATTAGGGCAAGATATAAATTGTTAGCAAGTAGTAAAAAGTATAAAGAGTTTAAACCTTGTTTTAAACATTATTTAACAGAACATATTAAATCTAAATTAGTTAGAGTACCTATGTCTGAATGGGAAGTAGCTATATTCTTACCGACAGAACAATTTAAGAAGAAAGGTAAAGCTGCAGTTTGGGCTGATTCAAATAAAATAGCCAGGAGCTAAGAATGAATATAGATAACTTAAAATCAACAATAGCAAAGAAAGGTGGATTAGCTCCGTCAAATAGATTCAATGTTATATTTGCACCACCAGACGTTTCTTTAATTAATCTAGATGTAGAAAATATAATCGGGTCAGTTATTTCAGGTAACTTTAATGCTGCTAATTTATTAAACGATCCAAGAGATATATCCATACTCTGTAAATCAGTTACATTACCAGGAAGAACACTTTCTACATTCGAACATGACCACGACAGACAACAAAACAAATACCCATATACATTTATTGATGAGGATGTAACAATGACATTCCATCTAACAAATGATTATTATATGAGAAATATGCTTGAGCAATGGCAGTCAGGCATATTTAATACCGAATCATATATCTCAGGATTTAAAAATGATTATTCTGTAGATGTGATAATCCAGCAATTGAACCAGAAGAACATTCCGGTTTATGGAGTTAAGTTAGAAAAAGCTTATCCAGTTTCTTATGAATCGATAAGTTTAGATAACAGCTCAGAAAATGCTGTAAATGAAATGAGCGTAACTTTTGCTTACAATAAATTTGTACCAGAAGGACCATTAAGTTCTACTGGCTCAGCAATAAGAAGCGCAATTGATAGTATACTATAGGAGATAAAATATTATGGCTTTGCCAGTAGTGAAAGGTTCTCGTTATACGACAATATTACCGTCGACCGGAGCCGAAATTGAATACAGACCTTATAATGTAGGGGAAGAAAAGCTATTAATGGTAGCTTTAGAATCGAAAGATCAAAAGATGATTATTCGAACATTGAAAGATGTTATGGAAGGATGCATATTTGATAAAGTAGATTTTAGTAAGTTTACCGTTTTTGATTTTGAAAAATTATTCTTAGCTTTACGTGCTAAGTCTGTAGGTGAGATCGTTGATTTAGAACTTAAGTGTCAGGATACAGAGTGCAATTCAGTAACTCCAGTATCTGTAAACTTAGAAGAAATAAATCTTTCAGATCTTCCAGAAAGTAACACTATTATCATAGATAATGATATAGGCGTTACGCTTAGATATCCTGGAATTCAGGATGTAGAAAAATATGATGAAGAGCATCTTCAGAAACCTGAAGGAGCATTTGATATGGTTATTGATTGTATTGATACAATATTTGATGAAGAAGGTGTTTATAATTGTAAAGATGAACCAAGAGAATCGGTTGAAGGATTTCTGAATAATTTAAGTTCAGCACAATTCAAAAAGATTTCTTCTTATTTTGAAAAGATACCAACTTTAACTCACGATATAGAGTATAAATGTATTAAGTGTGGTAAAGAAAACGAAATAGAACTAAAAGGTCTACAAAGTTTTTTTACCTAGGCCTCTCGCATGATAGCCTTATAAATCATTATAGGACTAATTTTGCTTTGATGCAACACCACGGTTATTCGTTAACCGAACTTGAGGGTATGGTGCCATGGGAGAGGGAGATTTACATAGCTCTCCTGCAGGATCATATCCAGAAGGAGAACGAAAGGTTGCAACAACAACAAGCAAAAATGAGGAAATAGAAATGAATCAACCAAGTGGACAATTTCAAGGAGACATGGATAGGAATGAGGTCGAAATTGATCTTAAAAAGTTCATGGCCATGGTTAGTGAAATAGGTGAATTGAAACAAGAAATCTTTGAGCTAACTACAAACGATAGAAAAAACCCATGGCAAAAATGGGTGTTTGCAGCTAAGACATTAGACGCATGGAGAATTATACCAAGAGCATTCTTGGGTATTTACATGTATCTTTTATATTACGCTACATTCTGGTTTATGGAACTACCAGAACCAACATTAGAACAATCTGGTCTTATCAGTATCTTAGTAGGTGCAGGTGCGGCATGGTTTGGTCTATATGTAAATTCAGCAGCTAAAGAACACGGGGATAGTAATCCTAACTAAGAGAAAATAAATGGCAGACGACGATAAAAAGAATCCGGCACCACAAAAGCCTATAGAAAAAAGAAAGGAAAAGAAACCATCAGTTGATCCTACTATAGGAAATATTGATAAAGGTGTACAAGATGCAAATAAAAACTTGGATGCTCTTATTCAAAGAAGTGGACAGGTTTCTAATAGAGCGGAACAAAGAGCGGATTTATTATTACAGGCTGCCGATGCCCAGAAGAAAATAGACGAATTAGCTGAAAATGGTAGAGCTGAAGATGCTGCAGAAATGCAGAAAGCATTAGATGAAACAGCTAAATTATTAAAAGGTTCTAAAAATGATATAGCCATAGGAAATAGATTAGCTGAATTAGCTACTATAAACTCTGATACTTCTTCTTTGATAGAGAAATATGGTTCAAAAGAAGAACAAGCTACAAAAGAAAACCTCGCGGGTCTACAGAATGTCATTAAAAGAATTGAAAAACAAACTGCACTCACAGAAGGTGATACATTAAACAAAGATTTAGGTAATCAACTTAAGAAATTAGGTGGAAGATTTGGACAATTCTCTACAATGCAAACAAAGGCTTTACAAAAAGCCTACGATGAAGCCCAGAAGAACTTAGCTCTTCCGATGAATGAGAAGAATAAGGAATTAATATTAGCGGCTCGAGAGCAGATCGAAGAAATAAAAAAGGGTGCAGAATCAGAAGAGAATCGTAGAGAAGCTCAGAAGTTAAACGAAGAAGCTAATTCTAGGTTATTACAGATTGCTAATAGTATGGAAAGCTTTGGTGATAAACTGGATTCTGGTATAAGCGGTGCAGCTAAAGGAGTTGGATTTATAGCAGCATTAACAGGTTTAGCTTTACTCTTTGTCGATCCAGAAAAATTTAATGAGATTATGACAACTGCTATTGAGAAAATTGGAGCTGTTATAAATTACTTTTCTGCATTATTCAACGGAGAATCTCAAGAAGCAGCATATCTTTTCGAACAAAATGCAGGGTTATTTACCTCTTTAATTGGCGGTATTCTATTATTATTCTCTGGAAAGATTATTAAATTCTTAGGTACAGCATTAAAAGCAGCAAGAGTATTCAGAATCTTTATGATAGGTACATTTATACCCACTATCGTAGGAGCATTAACTACCTTAGGAACAGCGATGGGATTTGCAGTAGGTGGTTTAGGTGTAGTCCTAGCTCCAGCATTATTAATTGTAGCTCTTATAGGTGGATTATATCTTGGATTTAAAAAATTACAAGACTCGTTAGGACCAGGCGCAGGTATAATCGACACACTCAAAGTTGCATTTTTATATTTTGTAGACTTCTTAGCAATGCTCGTAAATGGTATTACCTTTATACCAAGAAAGATAATTGGACTGTTAGGTCCAAGATTAGCTAAATGGCTTATGGGTGATGATTTCGATACCTCAGTAATCGATAGCTTAGCTGCTGGTTTAGATACCGGAAGAGGGGCAAGAGCAGCTGAAGAAATAAGAAAGAAAAATGAAGAACAAGCTGCATATAATGAAGCAAGAGATTCTGGTATGTCTAAAGAAGAAGCTCAACTAGCTTCAATGGAAGGTATGTCAGAAGAGGATATTATGGCAGCTATAGAGAAAAAGACTACTGTTGATGGTGCACAAATATCACAAAGCTCTGCAGACTTACAGGCTGATCAGGCAACAACAGCAAGCAATGTAAGTGTTTCAACCGTTACATCATCTCCTACAACAACAAACAATCAGGTAATTCAATCGAATGTTACCCATATGCTACCTTCTGCAGCTTCAGCAGTACTAGGTGGTGCTTCCAGTAGATAAAAAAAAGGCCAAGAATCCTATAGGACCTTGACCTTTTCCGACCTGTAGTATTGAATACGTTAGATTGTACTACAGACCAACTAGCTTAACTCTCGTTCGCTAATTTGTTAAAGTAGCTTAAAGTATCATCTTCATCCGAAGAAGATTCTGATTCCTCAGCGGGTAATGATGGCTCGGCAACTGATGCACCGACATTAAGATTAGATGTAGCCTCCATCGTAGGAACAGGCGCAGTGGACATTGCTGCCATATCCGCACTGATCCCAGCATCGACTCCCAATACTCTATTAAGCTTAGCTTTAAGTTCATCATAACTTTTGTATTGTTTTGGATCTGTGAACTCACTTAATGAATATAGTTTCCCATAAACATCTTGTAATTGAGCTTCATCTCCATCATACAAAGGAGCAGGGGCTGAGAATTCTGATTTATCATAATTAACCCATCCGTCGACTTTTCTAATTTTAATTTTAAAGTCTGCACCTTCCCAGAAGTCATATGGATTTACAGGTGATTCATCGGCGTATTGTGGTTGCATAGCATCCATAATTTTGTCGAAGATTCTTTTACCAAATTGGTAAAGTTTTACCTGCCCATTATTCTGTGGGTTTTCAGGATCGTTAATTACGAGAATGTTGGAAACATAATGTAACCTTCTTTTTCTTTCTCTCGCCAAAGCTTTATCCTCGTCTCTACCAGTATTCCAAAGAACCGTATTCGACTCTGATACAGGATCAGGTTGATTTATAGAGGTTAAAGATTTTTCAATATACCATTGACCGTTAGGACCTTTGAATCCGTGGTCCCAGTATCTTACCCAAGGAAGATCTTCACCTTCTTTGGCAGGTAAGAATCTGATTACCGCGTAACCGTTTCCTGCTTTATCTCTGGTAGGTTTCCAAAGTCTGTTATCTTCATAAGAAGAGTTTTCAGCTTTTGGGGTGGATACAGCTTCTGCTGCTTTTACGAGTTTGTCGATAGACGAGCCTCGTGCGCTCTTTAAGTTTTCAAATGACATTTTTATTCTCCATGTACACTGTATTAATTGAATTATCCACTTTATTCATAATATAATGAGTATATTATACCACACTCCTATGGTTTTGTAAACCCTTTTTTGATTATGTCTATACATTTAATCTTATTAAAGTCTACAAAAGGTTTATATTTCATAATCTTTCTAGAGATATCTGGCCAAATAATTGTCTCAGTTATCTTCTTTCCTTCACGGTCCATAAACCCTAATATTGAATCCAGAATAACAACAGTCTCTAAACTAATCTCTTCTCTCATCAATAATTTTATTATCAATGGATGGGTTTGTTTTGCTTCAAAGAAACTATCAAACTCTTTATCCATATCAACAAGTTTATTTATATCTTTTTGAAACTCACGATGTATCGATTCGCGAATTTTCATATGTTCTTTAAAGTTAGTTTCACCACCTTCATTTAACATATCACCAACATAGCTTACTCCATTCTTAAAGTTTGCTATATAATATTGTAATAATTTATCATCATAGTTCTTAGCTAACTTGGCAAAGAAGTATTTATCTTTCCTTGCAAAGAACGATTTAGATGATACGTTGGATTTAAAATTATACTTAACTGCATCATAGCTATCTTGTTCGAAATGCAACTTAAGTGCATTGTACATACTATATGCATCAAAGGGTTGCATCATACTGGTAATGTGTTACCCTTCTTTTGTTTAATTAAGTTTAATCCTTGTGCTTCTGCAGTAACTTTTTCTTTTAGAGAATCACTAAGCAATTTCTTTATGTTTCCATAATCCATTCCTCTTTTCTCTATGATATAGTTCATTGCATCGATATATGACATATTGTTTTTAGCAACCAGAGTTTCTACTCCTGCGCTAAACCTTTTCTTAGTCATAATCTTTTCTTCTAATATATCCATTATATTACTCTCATTAAAATACAGTCCTTATTAATTCGGCCTGTTGGTTCATAAATCTTTGTTGTTAATCCTTTCCAAACTTTCTTTATCTGGAATTCTGTTTTGTTTAGTATCTGCGGAAGTATCTCATCTGGCTTTCTAAGTTTAGTTACTTTACTTAGTTTAGGATCAAAGTTCTTTAATGTAGATCCAACAACTTCAAAACCAGCACCATTGTCTGTAAAAAATTCTGTTAGTTTACCTTGTTTGGTATTATAAATCCATAGTTTAGTCTTACCTGGTATTAATACAGGATCGATAGATGTTAGTTTAGAGTTAAGATCTTCTTTCATATAGTTTAACTTAGATACTTGCTTATCGTTGCTCTTAGGCACACGTACACGCGCCTTACGCGTCGCTTTAAAGCTATCTTTAAGTTTATCTAGGTCAGAAAAGATAGATTCGTATACGTTGAGCATTTTCTTCTTATTGCCTTTTGTTACATGACTATATGCTTCTACACAATCGGGACATGTTTTATCATAAGCTTCTTTTAATTCTAAATAACCTGATTCTATCATACTATGAAAGATAGGAATAGCGTTACCTTTTAATCCAAAGTTTTTAAATAAAGAGAATGCTGGGAAATCTACTTTAAAATTACCGTCCATCCATTCATCAACCACTGAGGTATCAAACTCTGCATATATTGTATCTAATACTTTTGCTCTAGTTCTTTCCTGTATACTAGGCATTTTAGGTTTTTCTTTTACTGCTTCTATTCTTTGCTCTTCTAATAGTGAAGCTTCTTCGAATAAATCTGATGCTATCTGTGCTGTACTTTCGATTAGAGCTGCTGAAAATTTATATCCTCTTGACCATACAATAGCCATATTTCCAATTCGTCTAATCTTCCAATCAGGTAAACGTAAAAAGATTTTAATCTTATCATCATCCCAGCCTTCGACATCTTTTAGGTAATCTACAGCAAAAGGAACATAATCTTTATTATCATAAAAATAATTATACCATCTTGTGGCACTAGACCATATTGGTCCTACTTTTCCATCTTTCTGTTCTAATGCTATAGCATCTTGGTCTTCATCTGTGAATAAAGGTTCAGGACCCATCATTTTAGCATCGAGTGAAACCCGATCCTTTCTCATTGCTATACGTTTTTTGTTTATCTTTTTAAGTGCCATAATTTTAAGGTGGGGCAGAGGTCACGTTCTGAATGATAAGGAGTTAAAGATTGTGACGTACCCCGAAATTGTTTATCTCCTCATCCTTGCTATATCTTTAGCATGTTCCTTATCGGATTCGAAGATTGGTACTGCATTTGATTTATGCATTGTAGCAATACCAACTAATTTTCTTTCTCCTGTATATTGGAGCGGTTCTTTTCTACCCATAGAAGGTTTTACTTTAGAGATTCTTTCTAAGAATTCTTTCTTTTCTTGTTCTCTACGTTCAGCAGCTTCTAATGCTGCTTTTGCCCTAATCGGATCGATCTTCATAGGTACGAATTTAGGCCTTTGTTTTTTGACTGGATTAGCCGCGTGATTCTTTCTTCTTTTTCCAGTTGGTCCATATCTAAGTGAACCCATGTAAAAACTTGTTGTGCTCATAATATATATTATACCATAATTTCTAAGAGATGTAAACCCCTAAGTATTCCTAACGTATTCATCAACTAGCGATTGTCCTCTTAGTTGAGTACCCATAATAACGACTCCACCGTCTGCACATGTTCTACGAACAGATCCATCGTTATACATTACGTCCATAACAGTTTTTCCATCCTCTGTATCTTGAGGTCTGTCATCATAGTACATTGAGTTTAATGAATGTGCATGTAAAGCTTTTACACCTTTTGCCCATTCTTCAGCTTCTATTTTAAGTCTTTGCTGTTCGACTCTATCATCATATTGCGTCATTTTCTAACTTTGCCTCCACATATTGTCTGACTGCTTTTAAGTGATACCAAGCTGCATTATAAGTTTGCATTGAACCATCTTTCCATGTAACGATCCATCTTGGTATACCACCAGGTGATTTGTCTCTATGTATTTGACATTCACCATAATTAAATAATACTTCTCTCATTAGTAATCTCCATCTGCCGATCTATTGGCATTGTAAGCATCCATATAAGAACTATTTTCTATATATGAAGAAACTTCTTTATCAGAGTAATACATATTCTCTGGTGAAAAACATTCTAAAGAGCTAGCAGTTTGTTTGCCAGCTTTTTTGACTTGCTTAGTTAACTTCTTATGAAGTTTCATTTCTTCTTTGATTTTAGCTTTACGCTCGTCGAGCTTACGAATTGTTTCTTGGAATTCTAGTTCTTCGACTGTTGTGTTTAGTTTTTTGGCTTTGGCTTTGAGTGCCGCTTTTTTGATTAGATCTAATCTATTCATATTAACTCCTTATTAATATTATTTATGGGGTGTATTATACCGTATTTTACGATGCTTGTAAACCCCTAATTTCATTTAATTTCAAAATAACTTCCTCATTGGTGAGATGACCTATAACATCACTTGTAATAGGTGTAGAATAACAAAGATCACCCGCTCTGTCTAAGACTGCGAGCTCCCAAAGGCCCTTTGCAAATCCGTAAGATCCCCTATGACGGATAACGGAAGCACCATATCCATTAGGAAATTTATAAACTTTTTGTATACCACCGTAATGGTCATTTGTCTCTACCAAATACTCGGAAATATCCATTAAAGTATTTCTCCTTCTAATAAATTTTTATCTGAGAAACCACCACCGAACGGGGCAGATTCTAACCTAGTAACACAACATTGATTGTCGTATCTTTTTCTTTGTACTCCTTGCACATATCCTGCGAGTGACTTTGCAGCCTTCTCGTCTTTAGCATATATGTAGGATTCAGTTGTTATTAAATATCTTTCCATTTCTTCTCCTTATCTCTCGTAGATATAAACGTCCATATGAGTGGCATGCCTAAGGGGAAGAGACTGATCATATCCCCTATCACGCCTACCATCGGCACGAGCATTAACAGTTCTAGGACCACGTCCTTGACACTTAACATAGAACTGACGATACGGACTCCCATACCCGTCTTTCTGCTGACGGGAACCATACCTATAATGTCTTAATTCTTTATTCATTATTTTAACTGCTTTACGAATATTTTCTAATTCCAGCATATCACCTGCACTTTGAGTGTGTGCAGTAAACACGTAATTTTTAGAGTCTCTCATTATACTACCTCCACTTGGCCGCATGTATCGAACCAGTTTTTAAGTTCTGCCTCACCATCGCAAATATCGCCATCACGCATTAGGTAAGATGCAGAAAAATCTTTTCTTTCACTTTCTGGCATCATAGTCCAAGACTCAGTCTTTTCTAAGATCTCAGATCTCATCCAACCATCTTCACGGTTATCAATAACCCTAAGAGCAATAGGTTGTTCAGAATCAATGTTAATCTGGATTGGTGATTCCCAATCTTCACAGACCTTTTCTGTGCTAGGAACAACAGAATAATCCAGGATATATTCCTTGGATCCGTAGTTAGAGTACTCGATAAGTTCTCTAAGTTGATTAACAACTTCCTGCGTAACAGCAGGAGCTTTAAAGTTAGGAACTACGTAAGTAGAACCACCTTTGAATTTCCAATATTGCGGACATTCGCCTTTGCCATCCCAGTCGTGGGCACCGTAATTTTCTTTATACTGGGTGTGAATAACTAATTTGTTCATATTTAACTCCTTATTTTTAAATATTATAGGTGTATTATACCGTATTTTGGGTCCTTTGTAAACCCCTTTTTCGTCACAATTTCGTAACAATTCGTAACAAAAGGCAATTAAAAATTACCCTTTGCTACTTGAACACATACGAGACCTCTTCGTCTCCACATAGCTACGACCTGATCTCTATCATCGAATACCATATCTGGTTTCCAATCGTTAGCTATTAAAGCATCCAAAACTTCTTCTTTGAACATATCATCTGATCTAAAGTCACCATCTGGTCTTAAGAAAAGATGTTGGAAGTTTACCCCAGCTGCTTTCAATTGAGCCTCAGTAACTTCTCTGTGTCTTTCGTTTCTAGCTGAAACAACTACTATTTCGTGTCCGTGATCGTCCATAGCTAATGCTATATCTACGACAGGTTGGTTTGGAGTATCACCCTCCATAACCTTTGGGTCCATAAAGCTTTCCCAATCTTTTGAAGGTCCAGATACGAAATGTCTTCTGTGTTCGACATCCATTAAAGTTCCATCTACATCAAATATTAATTTCATTATACTCTCCTTTCGGCTAATCTTCTTTTAATTTCGTCTCTAGCTTTTTGCTTGTGTTCTGCGTTTAGCTGTCTTTTTCTTTTTTCTGTTAAAGGAAATTGAATTACATTTTTCATTATGATACCACCTTGATAATAATTGGTAAAATAAATAATAAACATGCTTGTAGAAAGTCTGTATCTAAAAGGCCGTGTTTTTGTAATGTTTTCATATTTAACTCCTTATTTTTAAATATTATGGGTGTATTATACCGTAAAAAAAGGGGTTTGTAAACCCCTAATTTGAAAAGTTCACGAAATTGTGACGTTACCAACAGGATTTGTTGATAGTGAATAGATTATTAATGATTGCTACCTGTAGCGCGAGGTTAACCATTTCTAGTTGTGGATCAGAGAAATTTTGTTCAATTGTAGGACTTAAGATTGCTTTATGTAAAATCAGTTGATAATTTTCTGGTCTTTCATTTAGGAAAATATTACCTTCTTTTATATTTGGTGAACAACTTAATCCATAGATTGTTGTTATTAAATCAATAGTATTTAAAATATAAAATTGTCTTTTAGTCTGAGTTGTTGGTTCTACCGATACATGTATAAATCGTAACGGCCTCTGATTTGCCTTTAACATTGATTCGGTCGACTTTCGTAAATGCTCCGTCCGTACATTTTCTATAAGTGAATTCTGATAGCAGCAAGTCCACCCCATCATAATTTCTTGTTTGTCCCTCGAGTCTAGCGCCGAGATTGACGGCATCTCCAATGACGGAATAGTCAAATCGAGATTCTGATCCCATGTTTCCGACAATGCAGTCACCGGTATTGATACCAATACCAACACCAATGCTTGGCAAACCTTTATCTTCCAGTTCTTTTTGTAGTGCTTTTCCCGCATCAAGTATTTCCATCGCGGTGGTTACCGCCTTATTTGCATGATCTGGACAATCGAGTGGGGCGTTCCAGAAAGCCATTATACAATCCCCCATATACTTATCTATAGTACCGCCATTTCTAAGTATAATTTTAGTCATAGTATCTAAATAATAGTTAATTAATTCAACTAATCCTTCTGGATCGTCTTGTTCTTTATATGCTTCACTAATAGGAGTAAACCCAATTATATCCATGAACATAAATGTCATCTCTTTACGCTCACCACCTAATACCATTAGTTCTGGATTCTTCACTAATTGATTTACTAGATCAGGAGATAAGTATGTACTGAATTGTCCTTTTATCTGCTGACGTAGTTTAAACTGGATGTAAAAATTATTGAACGCGCTTGAAGCGAAAGAAAGTATATATACTATTATAGAATAGGATAGATCAAGGAGTATCCCACTTGAGGTCCAGAAGTACCAGACTAAAGCACCGTAGGCAGAGACAACGCCGAAGAAGGCTACAGCACCAACCCACACAGAAAGGTAGTATATCGATGTCACAATCATCAATGACCCAACTATCATTAAACCTAACTCTAGAAGATCAGCCCATTGAGGACGAGATATGCTTGTCCCATCCATTATTGTTTGAAGAGCAGAAGCCTGAAGTTGATGAGCAGAAAACAAACCTTGAGGAGTGGGTATTTGAGAAGCAAGGCCACTTGCTGTTAGACCGACCAGGACTGTTTGACCTTCCAGATTAGGTAATACATCTTTTCCATATTCATATTCAGTATGGGTATAATTAGTATTTAACCATATAGAACTATTATAATCTGTTTTAATAGGATCGTATGGTGGAATCATTACATCTTTTATACCATCATAGTCGGCTTTTAAGCTATATGACTTTTTATCTTGTAACACTCTTATGATTTCTAAAGGCATTGATGGATATAACTGTCCGTTTATTTGGGACAATAAAGGAATACGTCTTGTTATATTATCTACTTCTTTACCAGCATTTATTAATCCCACACCCCATGCAGCTTCTTCTAGTGGTTGTATATTAGTAACTAAACCTTTATATTTAGGAACAAAGTCGTACGCGTCGCCCTCGCCGAGCGTGGCCGTACCCACGTACGGAGCCGTGTCCGAGCGCCCGCGAGAAGATGCATCTTGTGCTAATATAATACCATTATTGTTTACCCAAGAAATAAATACCTCATCACCACCAAACCTATCTGCCTCTGGAAACATAATAGTAAATGCTATCATCCCAGCATTTGCATTTCTTAAGTCAGATATTAATTGTGCGTAGGTATGTCTTGGAAAGGGATATTGTCCATAGACAGATAATGTTTCTTCCCCGAGTGATAGTAGAACAACATCGGATTCCTTGTCGGGTAAGCTCTTAATATATTGATCGAATGTGTTTAATCTTATTTGTTCTACTATGTCTGGATCAGCTATTCTGATTCCTAAAAGTGCTATACAAAGTGCTATACTTGTCCATATTGTTGTTAGGTATTTCATAAAAGTGTTATACTATGCAATACTAGCTAAATTTCTTTTGTATGTATTTAAATATGCTATATATCGTTAAACCATAGAATGCTAAAACACTCATTGGTAATGCTATATATGCTAATTCCCATGGGGATAAAAATAGAATCTCCCACGTAAAATTAATTGCTGCTTGTGCATCACCTAATTCTTCAGGCATGATAATTTCATTCTCTTCAAATAAATCTACTATATCATCCCATTCTTCTTCTGTAAGACATTCATAATATTCTTCTGGACATTCTGTCATTTTAATTTCCTTGTGTTACTGATACTGAACAACCACCTACTGTCAGACAATTTTGTGTAAGTGAATAACTTTGATTTGTGTTTCCTCTTTGCAGTAAATCTAAATCTGTTGGATATGATCCAGACAAAGTAATAGTTGCGGTATGTGCACCGTTATCTCTTTGGTTAATATAAACATCATTACCATCATTTCCGCTATTGATTTGAAGTGTTAGGGTTTTATTTCCATTCTGTGCTTGTCTAGCAAATACGTCATTTGAATCTGAATATATTTTTACGGTCATAGAATGGGATATAGTACTCGTATCCATCTTTTGGCTTCCAATAAATTTATTTGAATCACCGTGGATATCCAATAGAACAAAGTTTCCACCAGGTTCATTACCATCATAATTCCATGTTGGACTCCAATTAGAAGTATCATTTAAAGAATAACCTTGGCCAAACTTAACTATGTTATTATCACCCCAAACATGGAATTGAAAATCGTTATCATTACAGTTAGCTCCAGCAGAACATTTTTGTCTAACATCTATGTTATTCGAAGCACCATCTAAATCACCACCCCAACTAAAACCAGAACCCCATGCATCTGAATATCCAAAATAGTTCTCACTTCCGAATTGTAAAAGGTTTAATGTATTCGAATTATGATCGAAAGAGAATCTTGCTAAGTTAGCATTTCCAACTTGTTCAATAGACAGGTTGAAATTATCAGAAGAACTAACCTGATCTATATTTACATGGTTGTGCTCATCACCCGCCTTGACGTATGATGATAACGATAGACTGACCATCGCCAACAGTAATAAGGTTTTCTTTACCTTCATTCTCGCTCCTTAATGTTGTATTACTATCTATAGGAATTTTAACTGATATAATACCATTTACTTCTCTATAAAACCATATTTGACCCATACCCTGATCTATAATAGTATTATATTGGGTATCTTTATCAAACCCCAAAACAGTACCTTGAATATCAGCTGTACCTGATCCTGCAGACTGAGATGCTTGAGTACTACGTTTTAATATATTAACTTCTTCAATCGCGACTAAAACATCTTGTAAAAAATCTACATCCAATAAATCCATATCAAGTTCGGTATATTCTAAATCTTCTTCTTCCCATTCTTCTTTTAATAAATCCTGGTCGAGTTCATTAAAGTCTAATAAAGAATTACCTCTATCTGCAGATTTGCTTTCTTCTTCTACCACTTCTTTTATTTCTTGAGGTGGTGCTACGATAAACATATTGTCTATCATATTTAAATTTATATTATCTAAAACTACGGGTTGTGTAGGTATTTTATCAAAGCTTGATACCATTGTTGCTTGGTATGCTTCGGTCAGTGATACCGTACCACCTTCATTTGTTACTGTGATAGCTCCAGATGGTGAACAATCTCCATCTATTGTACATTCTGTTTCTGGAAGAAGTATAACTAAACTTCGACCTAACTCATCCACAGTAGTAGTAAAATCTGTTCCCCTAACTGCAATAGTAGCTGTAGGAGTTGTTATTACTATATTCTCTTTTGGTACTAATCCTAATCCACCTGTAGCAAATCTTGCTGTACCAGATACAAACTTCATACCAAGAGAATTATTCTTAGTATCATTAGGATCAAAATAATATTTAGTTAGTACAACTTCTGTATGTTCTACTAATCTTAATACTGTATCATCTAAGAAAGTTAATTTAATACGACCTTTGGCCGTTTCAATAGCATCCATTTGCTGGACACCTAATCCAAGTTCAGTGGTAAAACTCTCACCTTCGCGAGTTATTCCACCACTGCCCTTGTGTTCTGTTATATCGCCAATATCATTTGCAAAAGTAAAAGAACTAAAGACTAGTAGACTAGTCGCCAGTATCTTTTTGCTTAATGTCAATGACTGCATTTTCTGAATCAAAGTCTGCATTTATAACACCATAACATCCAGTTGTGCCTGTTGGGCATGTTCCGGAGGATTGTATTATATCAATGTCGCCGTTTGAACCTATATATTCCATAGTAAGGGAATTATAAGCACCATCTGACATTGATGTAACAAAGTTATTAGAACTTCCAATAACGTCTACGTTCCAAGTTGCATCATCGTTTTCTATGTCGATGTTCCAAACATTAGAACCACCAGTGATGTCTAAATCGAAATCCAATCTTTCGGATGAAGCTGAATAACCCCAATCTATATCGAAAGTGTTTGAACTTCCAGTGATGTCAACATCTAATACTGATGAATCAGCACTTCCACCATAACCTACGTTCCAATCCCAGATATTACTACTACCAGTAAATTTTAAATCTACATCAGTACTATCAAAAAGAGTTGGACCAAAGACTTGGTTCAAGTTACCAATCATATCAATATCCATTGTTACGGTATTACCGGTTAACACCCAATCACTAGCACACGCTCCAGAGCTGATGGATCCACAAATCTTATTACCATAACCTATTTGGTCAATGTATAATTTAAGTGTATCACCAGATTGGTCAAGCTTGACTTCGTTATCATTTGTTCCGGCAAATAAAACCACAGGGCATAATATAAACAAAAATGCGATATATCTATTTAACATTTTCATCGATTATTTCCTCTATATTGTCAGGGGTAGGAACTTCTTCCGGAATGTCAGATGGTTCAGTATAGACAATTTCAGCATCGTCGATAATTTCCCCAACTTTGCCTTCTATCATTTTGTTTACTGGCCAATTGATTTCCCAGAATCCTCGTTCATCTCCCTGATATATTAATTCCAACACAGCTGCTTCAATAGTTGAGCGAAGCGACCGTGTCACTGATTCGTTCTCTGTCATCCCATCTTCAATCTCTATCAATTGGGTGTCCATATCAACGAATTTAAACACATCATAACCATCTGCGATCGACAGAATAGTTTTTGATGCTTGGACATTAAGCAGAATTTCTCCTGTTAATGTACTCACTGCTCGGAGGGAAACAGTAACTATATCTCTTCGGTATTGTTGTGAGTAACCAATGCCAAGAGTTCTAGCTCCCACTCCTCCTGTCTCAATATTGGTATCGAAACCTATGATACCTCCTTCGAGAATTATTCCAGCGAACAATAATGGAGCAAGACCTGTTTTATCTTCTCCATCAGTGTTATACTGTTCTCTAGTAGTACGAACAATTTGTCGTTCACGAGTTAGGTGATCTAATCCTACTCTTTCTACCACTCTAAACCATGTACCTTCACCGGCACTTTTCAATGCATCAATTAGCATTGTTTCACCACCTTGAGAAACTGCAGTACTAAACATTGCTGCATTTCCTTTTTGTTTTCTTTGTCCAGTTTTATCTGTATATTTGTAGACTGCTACAATAACTGGATTTTCTGGTGATGGTAATTTTCTTAATTCTTCGTGTGTAGGCATTTCAACCACTTCTGGTTTTTCTACACATGCTAGATTTAAATTTGGGTTACAATTCTTTGCATCTAATCCACCAGGTGGTACAATAGAAGCACAGCTACTAACAAGCAGCGCAAGTAATGATATTAAAAATAAATTTCTAACCGATTCCACTTCCTGCTGTCCCCGCTCCTATTGGTATTACTATTTGGGTTTCTGTTCCATCTTCTGCAATAATTGTCATAACAATAACCTGATCCCCTTGGGTACAAGCCCACAGGGAAGCATCACATGTTGTCTTTTGATAGGTAATTGTATTTCCTTCCAGAACAAAACTACCAAATGTTGTTTCTGTACATGTTCCAGCAGCTACTGCCTCTACTGTACAGGTTTCGAATAATTTTTCTACTAGTTGTTTAGATAGTTGTGCGTAAATCCTGCTTTCAAGGTTACGCATAAATTTAGCAAGGGTTGTATTCTCTGCATCTCTTTCGGCCTGTTTTAAAGCTGCTTCTATATCTTTTTTAATAGCATCTCTTCTGGATTTCTCTTGGTTTTCTACAGTTAGATAGTGTGCTGAGGTTCCAATACCCGAAAATGATGGGTTTTTAAATTCATGTACTAATTCGTCGGCATTTACTTTACCCATTAGTAATACTATACCGAAAAAAATACCTGTCAATAGCCAGGGACTTAATCCTGCGTTACTTGGTCTCTTCATGTTTTTGTTTCTCCGCAAGAGCTTCTTTTTCTTCTACGTCTTCTAAGAATTTTTGTCTCTCTCTATATTCAAGTACAACATTTACCTTTTGTTGTAATCGTATCATATCCTGATCAAGCATTCTTACCTGATCAATTAACCTGATAAGTTGCATGTGCATCTTTTCTATTTCAGGTTCTAATTCATTGGAAATAAATTGCCAAACATAATATATAAAATATCCCATTCCAACTGCTAATACAATTGGAAATCCATAATCGTTTATAAGTTGCACTATTGTAGGATCATTACTTATTGCAATCTCGTCCATTAGTCTCTCCTTGCGTCTATTTTACCGTCTTCGATAAAGTTACTAGCTCTAGCAACTCTTTCGATAGGTGGAGTAAGTTCTAATGCGCTACTTACTAATAAATCTATTTTAATCATTTCGTTATTCATAGTATTCACTCTTGTTTCTAGACTTTTGCAAAACATAGTTAGAGTACTAATCGAATCAACCAAACCCCCTAATATCTGTTTTAATATTAGGAATATAAAATAACCCATTAATAATGCACCTGCGACTGGCGCACCTACTTCCATAATTAGTTCAAATATTTCCATATAGCTATTTATATAATTTAGGTCGCTAGAATGAGATACTAACGCCACATCCGCAGGAAGCGGTTTCTTTAGGATTGATTATCTTAAATGATTGGTTTAGACCTTCCTGGACAAAATCGATAATTGCCTCGTCTAAAAGAGGAAGAGAATCCTCATCTATTACTATTTTGAATTTCCCGTAATCTAGGATATGATCAGTTGAATGGACTGTTTCAGCAAAATCAAAAATGTACTTAAAGCCAGTACAACCGCCACCAGTAACACCAACTCGGATAGTATCGTTGCCATCATCCTGCGTTTTGCTAATCGCCTGATTGATCGCAGCATCAGTTAGATCTAACATCTGGAGGGTTGTTATGTTTACGGTGTGCTTGTTTCTTCTCCCAATCTTTAATAGCAGTTTGAATAGTTTCTTCTGCTAATACAGAACAATGGAGTTTAATTGGAGGTAATTCAAGAGCTGCTGCAATTTCTTTATCTTTAATTTGTTTTGCTTGTTCAAGTGTTTTACCTTTAAGCATTTCAACAAACATTGTCGATGAAGCAATTGCACTTCCGCATCCATAGGTTTTAAATTTGACATCGAGTATTTCATCCGTGTCTGGGTTTAGTTTTAGATCCAACTTCATAACATCACCACAGGCTGGTGCGCCTGCTAAACCAGTTACGACATTTGGATCTTTAGGATCGAACCTACCAACACCGTGTTTGGCAGGATTCTTTAGTACATCTTCGAATCGATCTACTACCTTACTTGAGTAAGCCATTTTTAGTTAGCAAATGCTACACTTACCGCTAATGATGTTGCAACGCCTGTCAATGTATCAGTTGGGGCTTTTGCTATATAAGCTATTTCTCCAGCTGCCAATGTAACTGTAGCGATTGTAGTACCACCAGCATTTTTCTGTGTGATAACTTGTACAGATGTTTTGTTATTTAGTACTCTTACTAATTTAGCAAAACCTACGTTAGATGCTGAGCTTAAATTGACTTCAGCTGCATTTAATCTTAGTACTGACATTTTATATTTCCTCTAATCTTGACATTAATCGTTCTGCTCGATTTGTCACTTGTTTATACCATCTGGAATCTCTTCCTTCCGCAGCGGCTGTTTTCCAATCCCCACATTTAAGTGCGGAATTATGTTTTTTAAATTTACTTAACCTTGTTCTACCCATATTGAACATCATGTTAGCTATTACTTGTTTAGCTTCTTCCGGATATCCATCCCAGCCTTCATGTAATATTTTACAGTCGTTTATTACTGTTTCGACATCCTTTTCAAAACATTCCTTAACACGTTCTGCTGAGACTGGAGTGCCGACCGGAGCCCCCAATTCTGGGTCTCCTTCGATGACCAAATGCCCGATCCCAAATGTAGCATAACCAAGGTGGTCATTATATATTTCATTTACTTGTCCTTCATCTATGATTAGTTGTTCCCTTAATTTATTAATATCCAATTTCAATTCCTCTCTGAGTTTTATAGTATTTATAATATTAGTGGACCTCTACCTGCGTATAGTTCAATGAGCTTAGATGCAGAAGTACTGCTATACGTAACACTATCTGAAACAAAGCTAACGGTAAAAGTTATGGTATGTGTCACCATATCATATCCACTATTACTATATCCACCTGAAGTCCATCCCGGTCCTTCTACAAACCATTTAAATGGTACATATCCGCTTGTTGGAATTGTATAATTAGTTCCGGAATCCTTTTTAGCCCTTGAGCTAGTATATGCTATTGAGGTGGAGTTTTGTGTACTCCCTGGCCATCCATGAGGATGATAGGTATAATCTCCATCATTCACATTTGCATAAACTACCTGGTTTACCCCACCAGTAGTATATTTAACATTAATATTTCCAGTATAACCTGTATAATTTATATAAGACGTATAAGTTGTTGCAAAGGCTGAACTGGTTCCTCCATAATAAACACATTCAATCCTACTATTTGTGGTATCGTTTTTAAATGACATCTGACAAAAAGCCTGGGCTGTTGCAAAACTATTATTCGCGACACTATAGGTATTGTGAGTATCCCAGCTACCTAATCCAAAGAAACTATCTAAAGAAGTATGTTCACCATTTCTAAATTCTCCAATAGCAATAGTAGAATTATTACCAGTATTAATACCATCTGCTCCTGCATATGTCGCATCAGGAGCTGCCATACCTCTAACATCTGCATCATTCATACTTACTGAAGTTCCAGATGTTCCACCCACTTTTACGTGGATTTCATCCATGTCAATATTTGCTATATCTAGTCTTGCCATTACTTAACTATATTCGAGATTAACTCTTCGAATTCCTCTACTTTTTCTACCCTATTTGGCCAAAGTATGTATTCTTTCTCGGGGTTCATCTTCAAATTGCTGAGCAATGGTAATATAGCATTATATAGTTTATTTAATTTTTCTTCTGTCTCTTCTACTTTAGATGAAGTTGTCTGGAGTTTAGTAGTTGTTTTTTGTACAGCTTCTAACTCAGATTCATCTACCGCAGTAAAACCAAAATCGAATTTTTCTATATCTATCATGTTCCTAGTGTATCCTCTATATGGTTATATTTATGCTTTCTAGGTATTTGTTTTGACTTATCTTTATGAACTTGTGTGACAGAATGTTTTGGTTGTGCTTTCCTAGCTTTAGCTACAGGTTTAGGCTTACCGAAAATCTTTTCCCAATTATCTGCATATAGTTGATCATTTTGTGAATCACGGCGTCCTGATCCTTTACCGCCATGCCAGTTAGACTTCTTCACCTTTTGGTACCATCACTATCTTTATTCCTCTTCGGACTAATTCATTACGACATTTTTGTTTAATCTTAGGTTTACCGTTTGAACTATTAATGTATTCGAATAGTTCATCTTTATGCATACCTTTCATAAAGAAGTGTTGTGTTGTTATTTTACCTGTTGCTCTATCTCTTATATCTTGAGATGGTTTAAATTTTGTTGGCATCATTTCACCTTTTTAATTTGACCTTTGTCATTCGCTAGCCAAGCTTCAAACTCTATGTCGTTGTAATCATCTTTGAGAGATAATAAAGCTTTTAAATTACTTTTATCATCATCAAATAACCTAATTCTGCTGTATTCGTTTGTGTCTAGGAATTGTTTGAATACTTGTGCTTTAGCTGCAGCACTTGATTTCATACCTAGATTACCTGCACGTATAATATGAGATTTATCAATATCTATTCCATGAGATCTAAATGTATCAAGGAATAGTTTTTTATCATCCATATCTGCTCGAGCAGTTACTATTATTACTTTTGATCCTGACTTAACAGCATTTTTCAGAATCGCTTTAAACTTAGCAATCATCTTGCCAATTGGTACTGCAGTTTGTTGGAATAACTTTGCTGATTTAAATTCACCAAAGTCAAACTCTTCGCCGCGTCCTAGTTTGTAAGTATTAAATTGTTGTGGGGTTAAAACTTTGCCAGAAGGCATAACCTTTACTCTGGCTTTTGTTTTGAACATAGTATCGTCTATATCAAAGATCGTTAAACCTTTGTTCTTAGCTTCTGATATGTATGTTCTAAAATTTTCCATAATAGTGTATTATACCACATTTTGTGCAGTATGTAAACACTATTTATGAGAAATATTTTCTTATCGTTTCGATTTTATCTTCTGCTTCAGCTATTTTTGCAACTTCTGATTCGATTGCTTCTACTAAACCTGGATGTTCACCAATACCTGCTGGATTAGTTTTATAAACTTCCACGTTGGCTACTGCCATTGCAATCTCACCTTCTAGTTTTTTAATTAAAGCTTCACATAAAGGTCCTGTATATCCTGCCATTTTTATACCACGAATTCGTCACCCGGATTCCACGAGCAACCTGTTAAACCTCCAGCTTTAAGTCCTTGTAAAGTTCTTAAAACCTCATCTGCATTTCTTCCCGTATCTAATGCATTAACTGATACGTGTTGGATCTTATCTTCTGGATCAACAATGTATGTTGCTCTTAAAGAAACAAGTGCACCAAAATCTACGATACCTAGTTCATGGGATAATTTTAATCCGCAATCTGCCAATAAAGTATGTCTGATATTTCCGAGAGTATCTGGTAAAGATTCTTTCCAAGCTTTTTTACAAAACTCATTATCTCCACTAAATCCTACCACTTGAGCTTCACCTAATAATTTATCCATTGCAACAATCTCTGTTGGGCAAATAAAAGTAAAGTCTTTAGGATAGAAATAAAATACTCTCCATCCGCTATAGTCCATAGAATTTCTAACAACTAATTCTTCTCCCTCTACTCCATTCATATGGAATGTAGGAAATGATTCGTTTACGCCTATCATTTGTTTTTTCTCCTATTATATTCTGTTATAGTTTCTATTAATTTTTTATCCCAGTTATCTCTATGTTCAATAAAGATCTGAGCACCTTCATCACCAGCAATAGCAACGACTAAATTAGTAATTGGCATGCCAGTTCTTTCTTCCCACATAATAGCATATGCAGAAGCTTGCATAAAATAGTTTTCACACCATTCTTTCTTTTTATATTTCTTGGATGTTTTCCAATCAATAATGCTAAGCTTACCATCCCAAATTCCTACACAGTCTACGGTTCCAGCTAATCCTAAATGCTTAGAAAATAACCGTGCTTCAACTGCATGGATTTTAGTTAGGTTCTGATCTATAATAGGTTGTATATCTTTAAAATTAGATAATGCAATCAAATTATCCTGATCAAATTCTTCTCCCACGATATATTTTTCTATCATATCGTGAACCTTTGTTCCTCGAGTAGCTGCTTGGGTTGATATACGATTAGCTTCTTCGTTGCCAACTCTTTTACGCCAAGCCATTATAGCTTCTTTATTTAAAATCGATAATACGGTAGTAACAGAATAATATCTATTACCTTCTATATCAGTATAATACCTTCCAGATTTTTTAGTGTGCTGTTCTAAATCTGTATTTATTTCTATTGGATCGTATTCTATCATGCTATCATCATGCAATCCATCCAAACTTCACCATCGTGGTGTAGCCATGGTTCACACATCTCCCATTTTTCGTCTGGTGTTCTTTCTTTTGGTGGATCAATTGTTTCTTCTTTTTCACACAAATGAGTTTTATCTTTGTCATTAAAACAAAGTCCAGGTAATATCTCTACTGTAGAGCAGCTAACGCTACCAACTATTATCAACAATAGGCTCAGATTTTTCATAATCGAATCCTCTATTTGTAGCGCAAGGGTCTACGCCTTTCCCAACATATCTGAATCCCTTCTGAACTGTAGAAGGTGCTACGTTATCTAAATATCTATCTACGTACCAACCTCTTTGTTCACAATAAAATTCAATCTCTTCATAAGTTCCGTGACAATATTCTTCGAAGTGTCCTTCTTTATTAAATACTACGGCATATTCTATATGACTTATACTACTCATTATTTCGTGTTTATTAAATGTCTATCTTTAGGAGGCATTCCGGATTGAATTCTTTGTTGAACTTCTTTCCATCCATCTCCTGCTTTTGTTAATACTGAACCATCTTTGTTAGTAATCAAATTATGTTTTGCTGTTGATATAACTTGCTGCATATTAGGATTGTCTTTTTTAAACTGTTCCATTTCAGCTATGGTCATTATATATTCTTTTACTTCACCGGTATCGTTATTTTTAAAATCATACGTTGGCATTTGCTGCCTCCCAATGTTGACCTACCCAGTCTAATTTATTATGCTTTCTTTCATATGCATCTGGATTAAACCAAGAAGGTTGTTTTCGTTTAGTCCATACCATTGGCATATATGCTAATTTAGTATGGTAATAATTCTGATAAGATTCTACTGCACATTCGGTAATACAATCTGGAAATGCTTTCATTGCTAATGCAAATGGAGTAAGCTTTTTCATAGGTATATTATCTGGTAATCTTTCCAAAGGTTTTCTTAGTCTTGTATCTGTTACATGGACTTTATCATATCTATACGTGTATTCGTCGCATAGAGCAACAAAGTGTTTATAATGCCAACGATAATTATGTGCGGACTGTAATGTCCAAGTTGTGCATGGGTGATACATGTGAACGGCTTTATATAAAACATCTTCTCGATCATCTTCGAAAATCCATTTCTTAACCATTGTCTTTCCTGATTTAGATGGACCACGTGTTTCAGTAGCATCTAACATTCGGTGTGCTGTTGATAACATTTGTGCTGATTCTAAAATCATTTTCACAACATGTTTATCGCATTGTTCCTGTGCTGCAATGACAGGATCGTGATTGAGTACAAAAATATTCATAATGTATATTATACCATAGTTTAGGTTATTTGTAAACCTTTATATCAATTCAAAAAATGTTCTAATTAGTAAAGCTAATCCTATTCCGTTTAGCATTATTAAAGCTCTGTCGTTCCATAAGATACTTACCCAAAGCCATAATCCAACTCCAAGCATACTTAATACCACATCAGCAAATGCAAATCCTTCTATACCTCGAATAGATATAGCTGCTAATACAAAAACTGAAGCTATCCATTTTACATACCAATCTAAGGTATATTTTGGAGTAGCGGATTTAAATATCCTATTTGAATTTTTTAATTCTTCTGGCGCTATCTGTTTTTTAACCATGTAATGTCATTACCTCATCGACAAAATTTTCTGCTGCATTTTCTGCATATACTTCAGAGTGCTCGTATAAAGCTCTTTTCTCTACTAGTTTTCCGCCTATATAGAATTCTACGTAGAATCCTTCTAGGTCTTTCCATACTTTAGATTTTCTTTCACCTCTTTGATAGGTGTGTAATTCAATTGCTGTTGTCATCATAATGTGGGTTCGCCCTGTTTTACCAGGGCTTCCCCTGATAAATTAACCTCCTATTGTTTGTAATTCTCTTATCGACTGACTAAGTACTAAAGCCTTTTTATGTGCTTTATAAGATAGTGAGTCTTTACCCTTTTTCTTCAATCGCCTTGTATAGCGAAATGCTTCCCTTTGATCTCTCTTGAGTCGCTCGAGTGTAATCATAATTAATCTCCATGATTGAGTTAAAATTACATAACGAAGAAGTTTATACCATAGGCTATTTCTCCTTTTTCTTTGTTGTTGTTTTCTTAGCAGCTGGCTTTTTAACTGCCTTAACTACTAAGCCCGGAAAAGCTTCATCTACTAAAGCCTTTGTAATCCCTTTTAACTTTCTATCTTTAGCTTCGATTAAAAGATCTGATTCGGTTGGATGCATACTTTCTAATGCACTAATAAAGATACTTTCTCTTCTAGCAGGCTTTGCTTGGTTCGCAATTGGACCTTTGAAAAAGTATTTAAATTGTTTGTGAACTCTAAATAAAGAAGATGGTGAATGTCCTTCTGGAGCATCATCTTTTTGGTAAGGTGGAGCACCTGTTGGTAATACTGATACTACGTCAGCATCAAAGTTAATTCTAAGAATATCTCTTAGAGCTGGATGAGAATTCTGTCTTAGGATCTCAACCTTTTCCTGTTTTGTTTTTGCCTGTCGTACTAATTCTAATACTTCAGGAACTAATTTTTTAGCCATTGTAAAATTCCTCTACACATTCAATCAATTGATTGCATCGTTTATTAATTAAGTAAGTCAATACCTTCATACGTGCTGCTGGTTTTGTCTCGTTAAAAGTATTTATAATGTTTGTTTGGATAGGTTCTGGTATATAATCAAAATCAATTAGTGTTTGATTTCTTTGAAAATTACGATAAACCTCATCCCCCATTAATTCTCTTAAGTCATCTATATTATTTATCCATTCATCGACTCTAGTTTGTCTTAATTGGTTCTGGTGTTGTTCAGATACAAATGTATCATCTGGGGATAAAACATTTGGTATACCATCGCCTGAATCACCACGCATAATATGATTCCATTTATATGTTCTTGGATTATTATCTTGGACTAATTTCTTTTGTATCGGACTAAATTGTTTTACATTATTAAATTTGTGTAATTGTATAAAGTCTTTATCCGAAGATATAATCATAACTGGTTCATGCTGACCAAACTCTTGGGTTTGCTGTGTTAGTGTAGCAATAATATCATCTGCCTCGGTATTATCTAAATGCAATACCTTCCATGGTAAATTTTCTCGTATCTCTTCTCTGATTTCATTTAGTGATGTAAAGATACTGTTCCAGTCTAAGTCAGATGCAGACCTATTCTTTTTACGTGCTGCTTTATATTCTGGAAAGAAATCTTTTCTCCAAGTATTAAATCCATCACATGCCAATACCATTTGACCATATTCATCTCT
>Ga0213862_10000164_pt1 | contig 27834 bp, 27 predicted proteins | sample PICome_7_FD_160092 | JGI IMG/M metagenome (GOLD analysis project Ga0213862, IMG submission 160092) | Coastal seawater microbial communities near Pivers Island, North Carolina, United States - PICO266 | ecosystem: Environmental > Aquatic > Marine > Coastal | place: USA: North Carolina... | reverse complement strand
CTGGGTTAGCTACTAAATCTAAACCTATATCTTTACCTATATCTCTGTAGTTATTTTTTCCTGTAAGCTGTATGTAACCTCTACCTCTGTACTTATTGCCATCCCCAACTTCAGTATTACCTAATTTATATCCTTCACCTCTATACTGATCGTCATAGTATATGTCGAATATCATCTTATTTTTTTGCGCGTCTGTACCCTCAGTAAATGCTTTGTTACTAGCTAGTGCATTAAAAGCAGCTTTTCTTTCAGCACTCCCGCCAAGTTTAGCGGCTATTTGTGCAGGGGTGCGTTCAACCCAAGAGCCATCAACTTTTGTTTTAAGATAACCATACTCTTTAATAGAACCAAAACTACCCGATTCTTTTGCCGTTTGAGCCATAAATGCCCTTAACTCATCCCCTTGAAGGCCCTGTTCATATGCGTATTGATATACATCCCGTTCAGTAGACCCTTTATTTGTTGTGGAATCATTAAGAAAAACTATTTGAGGGGGTATTGTTTCCTCTGGCCCAGCAGCTATAGCATCTTCTCTTGAGTCTACTTCACGACTCATTATCCCTTTCCCACCTGAAGGTGCTGCACCTCCATCAGCGCTGTCGGTACTATCACTAGCATCAGAGTCAACAACAGTCTCAAGTACATCTTGTATAGCCTTATCTAACATCTCATTACTTCTAGTATCTACACTAGGTGCATCAACAGGCGCTGGGCTGTCTGCCATCTCTGGCTGTCTACCTCTAGAGACAGGTGTGACCATAGGCTGAAACACCTCTTGAGCTTCCCTAGCGTTGTCCATCATAGTCAGATCAGTGCCTCGCATATCAGAACTACTGAACATAGCATCTCTAGCCGTATCTGATAGTTGTCCTGTAGGAGCCTTAGAACTTGTAATACCAGCAGCTTGACGCATAAGACGTATCTCTAATGCAGAACGTATAGCTTCTTCTTCAGCTAATACAGAAAGCTCTTGGGCTTGTTGCCTAGACCTGTCAAACAGACCACCAAAGAAACCAGAGAACAAACCTTCATCGTCTTGCTCTTGATTGTCAGGCTTAGTACCGATACCTGAACTCTTTTCCGCTTCCTCTTTAGGTTTCAGCAACTCCTGCAAAGCATAGTAGTCTCTGTCTTGTTTTGTTAGCTTAAATAGTGCCATTATGTTTTTACCTTATCAAAACTTGTTTAACACGAAGTCTAGTGCAGTATTTAAAAGTACACCTGTACCTTCACCCCTTGCTTTATCTACTTCAGCTTGTGTTTGCATCTCAGCTATTAGCAAAGAGTTTTCACGTTGTAGTACGTTATCTGCTGTACGCCAAGCATAGTCTAAGGCATCACGTTCTTGCTGTAGCATGTTGTTATACGTAGTCTCAGTGAGATTGTTTGCTTGCTGTGCGGCATCACGGTTAGCTTGATTCTGCGCAGCGTTATCCATAGTGGTGATAGCTTGCTCCCACTGTGTATTCGCTTGTGCAACTACTAAAGCATTGTTAGCGTTGAACTGGTCACGAGCATTCTGTTGTGCACTGTTAAACTGTGAGATAGCATTAGCTTCACCAGCGTTAAACCGTTCCATAGCATTGCGTTGATCTACATTAGATTGCTGAATCTGTGTCTGCAAGTTAGAGAAGAACATATCTACTTGGTTAGAGCTAGAAGCATTGAACTGTAGTGCAGCATTCTCTGCAGCAGTATCAGACATAAACACACTAGCTAAGCTCTGTGCTTTAAACATAGCGACTTGCTGTTGGTTATTCATGCTAGACATATCAAAGTTTAAAAATGCCTTAGCACGATCTACGTTAGCTTGTTGTCTGTTACTCAGATTAGTCAGATCAAGCTGTGTCATAGCTGCAGCATCCGCTAGTACCTTAGCATTCTTAGCATCTAGGTTAGAGATGTCTACAGTCTGAGCCATACGTGCATTCTCTAGTGCAACCTGTTGCTCAGCAGTAAAGTTAATCTGTGCTACATCAGCGATACGTGCAGCATTCTGTACACGTGATTGAAACTCTTGGTCAAACTCCATGCCAAGGAACTTAGAGCGTTGCTCTGCAGCGAACATAGCCGCTTGCTGTCTGTTAGACAAGTTCTGTGCTTCAAAGCTAGCACGTGTCTGTGCATCCATCTGTGCAATAGGTAGTGCAGACTCCATAGCAGCTTGTACAATAGCTTGTCCTGCCATGCTTGATGCACCTAGCCCACGTGCAGCTAACGTAGCTGTAGCAGTACGCATAGCTCCTGCAGCCCATGCTGGTGTCTCCCCACCCTCAAACTGCTCTAGTAGCCCTGTAAGTTGTCCTTGTACGGTAGCCTCAGTAGATGGTACACCTGTAGCTGCAGTAAAGTTAGTCTCTGCTCTAGCACGTTCAAAGTCTACAGCACTATCGACACGCATCTCTGGTGTTACTTCTAGTGGTGCTACTTTCTCTACACGCTGTGCACGTTCAATCTGCTCTACTGTAAGACCTAGCTGTGCTAGTTGTGAAGGGTCCATAGTAGCCGCTTCAGCTAAAGCTTCTGCGCTGGGCTTACCCGTCACAGCAGTTAGCTTAGACATTACATTAGATACTTCTGCTGCAGCCTCTTTAGCTGTAAAACCAGCAGCATCAAACTCTTCAGCTAGAGGTACATCAGCAGCAATAGCGGCTTCTGTTTGTGTAGCAGTATCAGCTACTGCAGCAGCTTGACCTGTACCTTCAACTATCTTACCTGCTTCACGTTGTGCGTCACTTACAGTAACTACATCAGCTTTAGTAACCATAGACATAGGGTCATCTAAGATGTCTGCCCTCATCTCTGTAGTGCTAGGCATACCTACACGTTCTAGGTTAGTCTGTGCTTGTGATAGATTAGCTTTAGCGTTAGTTACTTTAACTTGCTGTTCATCAATCAAGCCTTGAATAGTAGCACGTTGAGGGTCATCTGCAGCCATATTAGAAAGCTGTGTAGTATAGCTCTGTAATAGGTTCTGCTCTTTAGATAGACCACTCTGTGCAGTATCTAGGTTAGCACGTGTTTGTTCTGGTGTTACTGTAGCTTGCTGACCGTAATAGCTTTTATATTGATCTAGCTGTTTGTTATACGTGTCTTGTGCTGCTTTACTTTTTTCTTCCCAACCACTCTGTTTTAACTTAGATATAACAGGAGTAATTTCATTAGCAAGTGTTTGCTTAGCTTTACTTAATTCTGCTCTATTAACAACTGTAGATGTACCGTCTTCAAAAGTAAAGATCCAGTTCTCTCTACCCCCTGATACTGTATACTTAGATGGATCAGGCGTTAAACTTTCAGTACCATCAGGATTTGTTGTTTTAATAAACATTTCATCACTAGGTAACTTACCTGACTCCAAAAGCATATCAATGCCTTTTTGAGAATGCTTAGCCCAATTAAGATCCTGAAGTATTTCACCAGTGTCAATCTTTTCAGGTGCAGTAGGTAGACCCTTTGATGGATCGTATACAGGTTCTACAGGCAATGCAGGTCCACCTTTAAAGTCACCTGGCATTTTAACAGGTGTGTCTACACCCATGTCAAACCCACCAGTAGTGTTAGGCTGGTTAGCTGCAGTACCTGTATTTAGACCTGCATATGGTTGTACTGTTGCTCCTGTAGTAGGGTTAGTTGTCTGGCCTTTGTTAGCGTAGTACGCATCTAATGCTGTGCTATAAGGCTGTGAATAACCACCTTGAGCATCTTTAATGAAGTACTGACCACCTTTACCGACAACAGTACCCCCTTCTTGCATAGCCATCTGTGGACCACCCTGTACACGAGCCTTAGCCATCTCAGCATACTGGCCCATCATAGATGCAGCTTTAGGGCTAGACATCATGAACTTATTAATGTCATCCTGTTGCGCTGGGCCTGTGTAGCCCACCTTAGATAACAGTGTTTGTTGTTGCTGTGGTGTAAAGCCACCAAACTTCTTAGCCATAATGTTTTACCTTGTTATTTATTTATTGTCATCCATACTGCGCCAGCGATAAACGTTAGTAGGGCAACAGTGGCTAGTCTTGTTACAGTAGACCAGATAGACTTACGAGTATCTCTCCACGCTTCTATTAAGCTACGCATTTCTGTGATATCTTTGTGTGCATCATCATCAAGTAGACCAATAGAACGCAGGGCTTCTTTAGCCCCACGCCTAGCTGCACGGTCTAGCATAGCTTCTAGCTCTTCAGGAGATAGTTTTACTTCACTCATAGTTTAACTCATAATTGTTTAAAAGTCAAGTTATATTATGGTTTAACAGGCCAGTCTGCGTCTTCTAAGTTAGGCCAATTAGAGTGAGAAGTAATGTCACGTAGAGCCTGACGATATGCTGTCATAGCATCTGTCATTGTAACATCTGATAAAGCATAGAAGTCTGTCTCAGCTAGTTTCTCATCACGTGTCTTACGGTTAGTCTCAGCAACTGCAGCATCTAGTGTAGCCTGATACGCAGCTTCGTGTTCAGCTTTAGTTGTTGTGACTTCGTTGCCATCATCATCTGTCTCAGTAGTATCAGCAAACATGTCTACCGCTGTGTAGTTAATCATCCAGTAGTTAGCAATGATGTCTTCACCTACCATCTCAGGCATAGGGGCAGTCTCTTCTGTGTACTGACCAGTGACAGGACGTGTAGGTAAAGCATTACGCTGTACTGTCTGGTAAGCTGTAGTGCTAGGCTGTGGCCCTTCCAGTACGCCTACCATGTTATACTTCTGCATGATACCTGCTGTGATGTTCTTAGGGAACGACACGTTAGGGTTATCCTTACGTAAGTCTCCGAATGTGTATGGGAACTTTACTACTGTTCCACCGTTAATTTTAGCATACATGTTGTGTTCTCCTTGTTATGCTTTGTGTTACGCAATAGCGTAATAAATCCATGTACCTGTGCCTATATCTGGGCCAACAGAAAAACCTGAACTGTAAGGGTCTAAACGGTCTTGTGAGCTATCTTCAGCACTTGTACTATTCAAGATAAGGCTCGGCGAGTTGCCGCTGATAATTCCTCTAGTTGAGTCAAACACCAGCCACCCCGTTGCAATGTCAGCACCTTTCAGTATAACAAATCTAGCGCCTGCACTAAAACCACAGTCTACGTCTGTGTTGCTGCCTGTGGTATGGCTAACGCTCCCCACCTTGGATATGCCATCTAGGCTTGCGAATAGGTAGGCTATGTGGGCGGAGGTGTCGTTTACTGAACTGCTTGTACCTAAAGAAAATACACTAGAAGTCGGTTCAGTGTTGTTCCAGTAAGCTGAGTCTGAAAAAGCAGCATCAGTTTGATTTAAAGTCAAAACCTTAGTTGCCCCTAATGCGGAGTTATATACTCTCCAACTTTGCACTCCAGAAGTTCTATTCTTCACCCATATCATCTCAGGGGCGACACCAAGGTTATGGCTTACAGTACGCCCTGCAACTCCATCACCCGTGTATGCAACGACATCCATGTATTTAGGCGCACGTTTCCAAGACCAAGCATACTTATTGCTGTCGTTTGATGTAGCACCAAACCAGCCATCCATGAAATCCCAAGTGTTGTTGTTCAGATTAGTTTCTGAGTTTGTGCCTTCCGTTGTAAGGTAAGGCTTACCACGCAAACGGTCTACCGCATGTATAACTGAAGCACTGCTTAATGCGTTTTCTCTACGCAAAGAAAAGTCTGTCACAAAACCAGTGTCGTGTGCAGGTGGTGTACTGCCTGATTGAGTAGTAACCGCAAACACCTCAGTCGCACTTTCAGGCACAGCAGTACCACGGCGAATGGCTATGTAGATGTAGGTTTGTACGGCATTAAAGATATTTATATCCCCCATAACGCCGACTCTAAATCCATTTGAAGTTGGAACAATACCACCCGCCGTTCCATCTGCACTTTCACTGTCAGATGTATTCCATTGTAGATAAGGATTGTTGGATGAGCCAACTGCCATACCACGCATACTATCTTGAACATGCCAGTTACCAGTTGTGCTGACTGCTTTAGCCATAACAAACTGAGGTTCAAACCCTAAATCAACAGATATTTCACTACCATTACCATCTGATTGATAACTCCCACACTTGATAATATCAGCATCACCATCAGGGCCGAAGTCACCGTCACCATTGTTGTGGGCGAAGAGGTAGGCAACGTGTGTTTGTCCGTTTTCATTTGCTGCGCTATCCCCTAAGAAGAACTGAGTGCTTGTTGGGGCCGTGTCTTGAAAGTATAGATTATCGTTTTGCGCATCGGTAGTATTTAAGAATAGTGCATAATCCTCTGGGTTAACACCGCCGTTGACACCTCTATGGTAAACTACCCAAGACTTTACAGCACTGGTACACTTAATAATTATACAGCCCGGGACTGAGCCTAAGTTATGGTTTATGGTAAGGTTGGAACCCGTGCCAGTATAAGTCACCACATCAAAGAACTTAGGGGCTTTGCGGAATGTCCAAGAGACTCCTGCTTCATTGTTATTATTGAATGGACCCGGAGTCGTAAATCCATTAGTATTAAATGCTATACCTGGAGATAATGCTCCTGTTGCCCCTTGAGCATCAGTTTGATCAGAATGTAAATATGCATCAGTGCCTGTGCCTCTTTCAGTGTCGTACAAAAAGTGCCTTGAGTAGAAATCACCAGATGATCTATTACGAGTTTTACCCCAAACCAAACCACCTTCACCGCTAAGATCAATGCCGTTGGTAATCGTTTGGCTAGAACCCGTACCAGTATACAAATAAGTGCTGAACACATCCTCTACTTCCAACGGCTTAACCAGAGTATTAGCTGCCTGTCCTGCTACTCGTGCTACATTGCTCATGCTATGTTACTCCCTGCTAGTTTGCCATAATACGTAGTACCGCCATCTGTTGTGACAAACGTGTATAACTCTTTTGATGCTGTTGCTGTTGGTGCTGTACCTAAGTGCCACTTCACTGAGCTAGGCCATGTTAAAGCATAGCCACCTGTGTTGTTCACTTCTAATGTAAAGCCTACTGCTGTACCTGATGCAGGTGGATTAGTGAATAGCACATCTAGTGCTTCAGTAGGTGTGATACTGAATGTGTTGCCTGTAGATAAGTCTAATGTGTTGCTGTTTATACCAGTGGTGTATTGATATATTACATCTGAGCTAGTCCCACTTAAGTACATCTTTAAACCATTTTTGCCAAAACAGAAACCATAGGGATTTGTTTCTTGAGATGCTACACTAAAGTTAATATTATCATAGGAAGCTGTAGATAAATCCGAAGCTGTACTTAGTGAGTATTGATAAACAGTATCAGTGTCTGCCCCACAGATATACATCTTAGTTCCTGTACTATTAAAGTCTAAAGACCTTACCCTCGTATCTTGAGAGGACGCACTAAAACTAGTACTAGTATAGGAAGCTGTAGATAAATCCCAAGCGGTACTCAAGGAATGTTGATAGATAGTATCTGTAGCTGAACCCCCTGTATATAACTTAGTACCATCAGAATTAAACTTTAGTGCTTCATTACTGTTATCTTGACTTACAGCATAGCTCTTACTTGCGTAGCTTGATGTTGATAAATCCCAAGCTGTGCTTAAGTTAAACTGATAGACTGTATCAGCATCTTGCCCCAGTAAATACAGATTTGTACCGTCTGTACTAAAGTCTATTGCAAACACGGATGATACTGTACTACTATAATTGTAACTTTTAGAAGAATAAGACGCAGTGGAGATGTTCCAAGGTGAACTCAATGAGTACTGAAAAACAGTAGACATGTTAAACGCATTAGCATACATGATGCTTCCGTCAGAGGAAAAAGCTACATCATAGTTTGAACCTGTGGTAATCTGAGTGTTTGTAGAAAAACTAATACTATCATAAGACGCACCAGCTAAGTCATATCTTTCACTCACAGCAGTCTCAGTACCATTACTACCCAAGTACCTGCCAGCCTGTAAGCCATTCTTTATTTTAAATGTTTTATTGTTAGCCATCTATTTCACATCTCCATAGTTAGCTTAGATTGTCGGCTGTCTTAGTGCCGATATAAGAAGTACCACCATCGTCAGTACTGAATGTAAATATGTCTGTCTCGCCTGTAGCAGGAGCAGCAGGAGCTACACCACCCACAAACTCTATTGAGGTAGGCCATGTGATTGTTGCGTCTACTCCTGTGTTATACTGATATACGCCATCAGGAGTACTTCCTGAGACATACATAACAGAACCATTTGAACTAAAGGTTATGCTATACGGGTTAGCAAGTTGAGACGAGGCATCAAAACTAACGGAATCGTAAGACAAGGTACTAACGTCATATGCTGTAGATAATGAATACTGAAACACAGTATTATTTGTGTCACCTACCATAAATGCTTTTGTACCATCGCCATTAAAAGCGAAACCTGTTGTTGTGGAGTCTTGAGAAGAAAAACTAAAACTCTTACTAGCGTAGGATGCAGTGCTCAGGTCAAAAGCAGTACTAAGAGTATACTGATAAACAGAGTCTGTGCCGACACCTATTACGTACATACTGGTTCCACTAGGATTAAAAGAAACTCCATACGGGCTTGTTTCTTGAGAAGACACACTGAAACTCACACTGTCGTAGGATGCGGTAGTAATATCAAAAGCTGTAGACAGCGACCACTGAAAAACACTATCATTTATTAAGCCTGTCGTGTACAGCTTGGAGCCATCGTTGTTAAAAGTAAAGCCAGAGGGTTCAGTATCTGGTGTACCCACGGCTATACTGCCAGACGCTGAAGCAGTACTTACATCAAAGGCTGTACTTAGATTATACTGGTATATTGTGTCGTTGCTGTTACGAAGTTGATAAAGCCTAGTTCCATCGTTGTTAAGTCTAACCCCAAAGTAATCCCCTGTTGGGTTGTAGCTTTTACTTGTATAACTTGCTGTACTTAAGTTGTAACCACTTCCGATACCACCAGTCACCTCTAGCTGAAACGACTGCACATCACCTGCATTACTGATGCTATACGTTGTGTTAGCTGCTAGTGTATCTTTGAAGTAGTTGCCTGTGCTAAGATTAATAGCACTCCCTGTGATAGTACCAAGTGTTACATTCGTAGACCCACCTACTTCTACGGCATTCTTTAAAATAAAATCTTTATTGTTAGCCATTACTTAGCTCCATCTATTGCTTGTACTGCTTGGTAGGATGTGCCACCGTCTGTAGTGCTTATTGTTATTACATCTGTTTCACCTATAGCGGGTGAAGTGGGTGCTGTTCCAGAGGGCCACTCTAGGGTGCTAGGGTAGGTGATGGTGGCTGGTGTGCCTAGTGAGTATTCATTCACATTATTAAGTTGGTTACCCAGTATATACATTCTCGCACCATCTGGTTTAAAAAATATTGACTGCGGGTCATTATCCTGACTGCTTACACTAAAGTTTTTAACATAGCTGGCTGTAGAAATATCCCAAGATGTACTTAAATTGTACTCATTTACGTCATCGCCTGAAGCCCCTACAATAAACATTGTTGTTCCGTCAGACTTAAAGAAGATACCTTGTGGACTAGTTTCTTGAGAACCTACCCAAAAATTTGTATCTGTAGTACTCGCTGTAGTCAAATCCCAAGCTGTACTTAAAGTAAAAAGGTGTACTTTTGCATCATTTGAAGTGTCTCCTACAACAAATGCCGAAGTTCCATCAGGATGAAAAAATAAACCCTGAGGTTCGCTTACTCTATTACTAATACTAAAGTCATCAGAAAAACTAGCTGTACTAATATCCCAAGCGGTGCTTAGAGCGTATTCCCATATAGCTTGATTAGAACCGTTTCTAATATTTACTACAAACACCTTAGTACCATCTGGTTTAAAAAATATATCACGAGGTTCTCTATCACTACCTAAACTAAAGTTTTGGCTATACGAGGCAGTAGAAACATCCCAAGCTGTGCTTAAATTATATTCATTTACGTCATCGTTATCATAATCCTCAAGGTCTGTTACATACATCTTAGTACCATCAGGTTTAAAAAATAAACCCGAAGGCGTGCCTCCTTGAGTGCTTACGGAGAAGTTTTGACTATATGAAGCAGTACTGATATCCCAAGCATTAAGCAAAGCCCCATCCAACAACAACGTAGCCTGACTAACAGTACCACTATCAGCAGGGTTGCTTAGGTTAACCTGAATGTCAGACGTTGGGGTGATCTCAAAGACTGAGCCAGTGGATAGGTCTAGGGTGTTGGTGGTTTGGACTGTGGAGTATTGGTAGATGGTGTCGTTTGAGGCTACAACGTAAAACTTTGATCCATCAGAATTAAACCTAGTGCCGAATGGGTCTGTCATAACAGTGGTGTGATCTAAACTTACACTATCATAAGATGCAGTGGATAAGTCCCAAGCCGTAGTTAAAGAATACTGGAAAGTTGCATCACTTGTGTTGCCAGTGATAAACATCTTTGTGCCATCGTTATTAAACAGTAATCCATAAGGATTTGTTTCTTGAGAAGAAAAACTAAAACTCACACTGTCATATGAAGCTGTAGACATATCCCATGCTGTTGATAAAGAGTACTGAAATACAGCATCGTTTATAGCACCCATGATATAAAACTTAGTGCCATCAGGCTTAAAGTAAATAGAAGCTGCAACTGTATCCTGAGAAGCAAAACTAAAAGAAACACTGTCATAAGATGCAGTGCTAATATCATAAGCTGTTGTCAATCCGTATTGAAAGACTGCATCACCATCCCAGCCAATAACGTATAGCTTTGTTCCGTCTGACTTAAAAAAAGCCTCTATTGGGTTTGTCTCTTGTGCAGCAACACTAAAACTAACACTATCGTAAGATGCTGTTGATATATCATATGCTGTAGATAAGCTGTATTGAAAGATAGATCGATTAGTCCTACCTACGACATATAATTTTGTACCTGTCGCATTAAAAATAAAACCATTAGCATTAGTATCCTGAGCAGCTACACTAAAACTAACACTGTCATAACTAGCAGAGCTAAGACTATAACCCTCACTCCCAGACGTAACAGTACCCACGCCCTCATGGTAGACCGTGGGTTGAATGCCGTTCTTTACTTTGAAGTCTTTATTGTTTGCCATGCTTCACCTTCCACTTGGCTGAATGTATTACAGAGTAATAGCTTTAACTGTAAACGCTGTACTTGTTGCTGCAGCAGGAGTAGCTAGAATACGAATGTCTGAACCTGAAATGTCTACATCAAATGTAGCTAGTGCAGTTGCAGTATTAAGTTGCGCATACTCTGTAGCAATAGCAGTTGTACCGTTATGTGTAATCAGTATCTCAGCAATGCTACGGTTAGTTCCATCATCTGCAGTGATAACAGCTTTAACACCATCATACGTTGCATGAGCATATTCTGCAATAGACACCTGAGTAGTTGCAGTAGTTGTGTGTGTCTGTGTGTCAAATGCTTCAACTACAGCATTAACCCAAGCTGAACCATTCCACTGCAGGAACTCACCTGTAGATGCACTAGTAATAGTTACGTTACCAATGTCATTCAGTGTGTTGATAGTAGGGATAGATGCAAAGCTTACTGTACCTGCACCATCTGTCTTGAGGAACTGTCCTGCTGAACCATCTGCTGTAGGAAGTGTCAGCGCTGTAACAAAGCTAGTAAGGTTAGCATCGTAAGCTTGTATACCTGCTTCTACTAGAGTGTTGTTTACCCACTCAGAACCGCTGTACTTTAGTACCTCTCCTGCACCTACAGAAGTGATGGTTACATCTGTTAAAGCACCTACTGTGGAAGCTAAAGCTGACTCCTTAGCTAAGGGAATACCACCTTGTGTAGACCCATCATGTACGACTACTGTATTCTTTGTTGAATCAATAGTGATCTCGCCAGCAGCACCAGTGAACGTGGAATGCTCACTAGTAGTACCACGGCGGCGTTGAATTTGTGTTGACATTTATAATGCTCCGTAATCTGCCGTTGACGTAGGTGAGTTGTTGATGAAGCCATAATCCCCTACAGTAGCACCAACTACAGCAGCTAACTGTGCAGTACTATTATAGCTATCTTCAGCCTTAGCTGCGTAATGTAATGCAGAAAAACCAGTAGTAGAACTATCAGAAAGTGTGAACTGGCTATCTTCTGCGTTAATAGCAAGCTTCTGTGCATCTGCTGCACTATCTGCTGCTGCTGTTGCTGAACCTAGAATGCCATCTACATATGTTTTAGTGGTTAGGTCAGAACCTGTTGTAGGCGCACCAGCACCCGTAATTTTATTGCCACCCATAGCAATAGCACCAGTCATAGAGCCACCTGATAGAGATAGCTTAGTTGCGATACTATTTGTTAGAGTAGTGTAGACATTGTTATCATCATTAATAGCTGCAGCAATCTCATCAAGGGTGTCTAGCGTACCAGGTGCACCACCAATGAGGTTGTTAATAGCTGTGTCTACATAATTCTTTGTTGCGGCTTGTTGTGCACTAGAAGGATCAGTAACGTTGTCCAAGGTAGTGTTAGTAAAGTCTGCAGTACCATTAACTGTTATGTTACCACCAATACTAACGTTACCTGTAGTGGTGACACTATCAATGTAACTATCTTTCCAGTAAGCTGATGAGCTACCTAAGTCAAACGAACTATCTGCTGTAGGAATAAGTGCTGTACTGATCTTAGCATTGATAGCTACAGTGTCAGTGTTAGCATCACCAATGATAGTGTTACCATCTATAGTAACGTTATTGTCAAACTTAGCAGCACCAGTTACATCTAATGTACCAGCAAAGTCAGCATTAGCACCAGTAAATGTTACAGCAGTTGTTGTACCACTCTTAAGTGTAAGGTTACCTGAGTTACTTGTAAAGGTAGCATATGTAACACCAGCATCCTTAAGTGCTACATCACCACCATCAGCATCTAAGTTTATGTTACCTGCTACATCAACTAGTAAGTTACCAGCAGACACAGTGTAAGTATTATCTGTAATAGTAGTGTAGTCGTTATCACCGACACTTAATGTATCAGCATATACTGTACCATCAAAGTAAGCGTTTTTGTATTCAAGTAAGGATGTACCAAGGTCAATATCATTGTCTGTTACAGGTACTACAAGACCATCTTGGAATCGTAGCTGCTCAGTAGCGGCATTAGATACTTCTACAAATAAACCAAAACGATTGTCTGCTTGGCTTACTATAAACTTATTCTTAGCATCTAGGTCAGCAATCAGAGGTACGTAGGAACCCTCATCTGATGTACCATCATGTTTGTGTCCTGTAGTCCCTGTATCACTTTGTGCAAAGGCATCACGAAGTTTGTTGTACTCTGCATTGATAGGGGCAGCACGTACTACCGCTGTAGGTACAATGTCTGCAACAGATTGGCGTGTATAGCCTGACATGTTTTATTCCTCTCTTAGCGCCTGTCACCAAGGCCGTATGTTAGTGTAATAGCCTGAATAGTATGGCTGGGCTTTGTATTGTTAGCAACATATCGAATTGACACAGACTTACCTGAACCTGCAATAGTTGTACTTTCTACAGGGCTAGGGTTGCCATCGTATATGTCTGTAGAGTCAAACGTAGCTTTATCATAGAAGGCAGCAGCACCTGCAGTAGACAAAAAGTAATCTGAGCTTAACTCTACTGAAGGATCTCCGTAGTCATACTCAACAGCCATAACTACAGAGACTTCTCCCTCAGAGCGCATATATGTATCTACATCATAGAAAGACTTACGAACAGCAGGGTCATCCATGTAATAGAAGGGTGTTTGGAATAAACTAAAGATGTCTCTACTATCAAAGTCATTACCTACCTCTTGGCGAAAGACATACCCTACACTATCACCATGTATAACAAACTCATCCTCACCTATATAACCACTATCTGCACAGTTGACTGATACACCTACTAACTGACTAAACTCAAAACCTGCACCACCCTGACCGCTGCGCCTGATAGCTCCAATGATACCAAGTGAGTCTTGATTAGTAAAGAACAAACGAAACTGAGACTTCTTCTTAATTACTACAGTAGTCATCGTAGCAAGGTCTTCGTTAGCTGTGTAGTCCTCAAAGATAGACTGAATAGGCTTAGACAATGTAGCTAACTCAATATCACCAATGCGGTCTGTACCAGTAACGGGCCTAATACCATCAGGTGCTAGGAAAAGTATCTCACCATTAAACTCTGCTACACTATCAGGGGCAACACAACCAAGGTTAGCAGTAACTGTTTGTAGTACAAAGTCAGCAATGTTGTTACCAACTAAGCGCTTAATGTTATTACGCCCAAAGATATACATCTCGTTACGGAACGTCTTAAGCTGTATAATCTCAAAGCCTACATTGATAACCCCAGCACCAGATGCAGGTGTCCAATCCGTTTCATTTATTGGCGCACTAAAGTATAAGTTGTAAGGCTCAGAAGAATCACCAGCTAGAAACAAATGGTTGTTAAACGCTGCAACTAAACTAGGTGCGCTGGGCGCTTCTCCACCGCTAAGCTGAACATACGTTGTACCATCCCAAGTAGAGGCAGGGTTAACGCCATCAGCCATAGCAAACTTAGCTGCACCCCAGTTAAAACTTTCAAAGCGTACCTTAGATACACCAGTCATAGTAGGAGAACCTACACTAGTAACAGCTTGCCAGCCTTTAACTACAGGGGTAGACTGTACTGTACCTGTAGCAGTAGATGTACCACCCGTTATGACATTACCTGTAGCGAATATATTATCAGGTAGCTTGCCAAAGTTAATTACTAGAGCGTTTGCAGTTTTAGAGATAACTGTTCCTGTAGCAGCTACACCTGTGTTATCACTTGAGCTAACTACACCTGTAACTGTTTCACCTACTGTAAAGCTAGAACCTTCACCTGAAGCTAATGTAACATCGTAGTAATGATTATACCAGTGTAGATAGTTATTACCAGATGTAGGCTTACGACAGCCAAAGATACCTTGGTTAATATCAGCAGATACGTGTACACCTAACACAGGGCTATTAGCTAATCCTGTAAGTTCACCATAAGAGTTTTTATACCCTGAGATACGTCTGTACCCACCATTCAAGGCAGGTTCATAGTTAATAAGACGCAGTGCTGAACCTGCTAGTTGACCACCTTGCGTTAGCGGATCTTGGTTAACCACCAAGCCACCCATACAAGGTGTAGCAAAAGTACGTAGGTTATCAGCCATTACTTAAGACCTGGTTGTGGATTAAAGTATCTGCCAGCTATTACATGGGATGTTAAATATAAAGGTGAGTCAAGCAAAAGGCGGCGCATGTTATCCATACCCTGTTCAAACTTCTGCTGATGTAATGCAGCACTCTGTTCGTTAGCACGAAAGCGCATCAGATACATAACTGCACCATCTACTACTACAGTGTTAAAACGATCAGGTATAATACATGCATCACTGTAAATAGTCAGATCAGTAGGGTAAGACCAGTAGCGATACTCAATCTCATACACATCATCTGGCAGAGGAGTAACACCAAACTTCATGTCTTCTGTCTGGTAAACTCTATTAGGTATACTGTGTGCGTTACTACCACCTACATCCTCACCAGTACGATGATAGCGAATGTAGTCCTCATAAGTAAGTACAGGGAGTTTTTCAGGTGTGTTACCCTTAGAAGATAAGCGCTTAATGTAGAACGTATCCCAATCAACCTTAGAGGCATCAGATGCAAAGTCGTACACACCTGTACCAACAGTCATAGGCTGCGCGTATGTTGTAAGAGTAAAAGGCCATTCCTGTGCGTGTTGTAATATCTCACGTACAGAAGAGTTGATAGCATCCTTAGCTAAAGCCTGTAAGTTACGAGCATCACTAAAGCCATCACCACCAATGTCAAGCTCAACTTCATTGACACGGCGTAATGCTTGATTAACTAGGTTAACATAAGTAGCCATAGAGATATCCTGAAATTAAATGTGCTGAAGGGCCAGCCTCTTGACAAGACCAGCCCAACAGACTAAGTAGTATTAAGCAGCGTTGTAACGTACTGTTAGCAATGCCTCTGGACGTAGAATCTTACGCCCATATAGATGCATACCACGCACGATGTCTGCAAATGAGTCGGGATCACGGTAGTTCTCGACTTTATTAATCTGCTCTGCAGAAGCAACAGCATCATCCTGACCAGCTACAACAACACCATAGTTAGCGTCTTGTGCAGTTGTACCAGAAGTACCAGCGCCAGTGCCTTTTGCTGGAAGGTTGTTTGAAACATAAACACGGAAGCCGTGCAAGTTGTTCAATACAAGACCATTCATAAGACCTGAGCCACCGAAGTCAGCATTTAATACGCGACTGTCTTCGTCTTTGAGCATCTCTACGAACACTGGGTCCACACAGATCCAACGCCCACGTGAGTCAACATTTGCTGTATCCATCTTACGAGCCATACGAGCTACGACTGTTAAAGGGGATACTGTAGTTGCTGACACTGCAGTTGCACCAGGTAAACGTGGTGCTAGTGGAACTGAGTCTCCTGCTGTAGCAGAACCTGAGATGGTCAAGCTTGAGAAGTCAGTTGCGTCCAAGTGGTTCGCAGTGAACAATTCACCTGTCAAGCTACCTGCAGTTTCGTGTTGTGCATCACCAGAAGTAGTAGTAATGAAAGCACCTGCAGTAGTGTGTCCTGAGAGATAAGACAGTACGTCTGCGTCCATTGCATCAGCCATCTTATATGCTGCACGATCAGCAGCCAAAGATGTGAAGTCTACATTTGAGAACTGCTCTTCAATGTCATCCATCTTGAAAGCAAAGTAGTTAGCTTTGTCGATAGTCAACGAGAAGTCAGAATCATCAAGCTTCTCTACTGAGATAGCTGTGTGACGCTGCAGAGCGTTGACTGTTACGTCAGGCTCTTTTTGAATGCGAACTGTGTCGCCTTGGTTTGCAATCTCACCAAAATATGAGTTGTTGGTGATTGCGTTAGTAATGGCAGTCTTGCGTAAAGCAATCTGTGCCTGTTTGGAGTAGATAATTGGGGAGAAGTTCCCGTCAAATCCACCCGATGCGGATGTAATAGCCATTTGTTGATTCCTTTCAAAGATATGGCGTGAAGTTTAGACACTACATATTCACTGAAAGAGGCTCTTCATATTAGGGTAGTCAGCATTGCATATTAGGATGGCCGTCCTGTAATGCGCTGGGCCTATACGTTGAGGTAGTTCTTCGTTGTGGTTAGTGCTTATAAAAGCATACACACTTATTTTGTGTATATACTATAGTTTTACTTATGAATCATCGTTTGTCAAGCTATTTCTTTGACATATCATAAATAAACTTTCCTTGGCGCTGGGCTTCAAATATCTCATCCATGCGCTTTTCGTATTCTTTCATAGACATCTTATCTACTTGTGATTCACTTATGTACTTAGATGCTTCATCATGCTCTGGTGTAGTGTTACGTTTTGTACGAACAGAAGATGCAGCTTCTTTATCATTACTAGATGTCTTCTTACCAGTAATACCTTTATCAACTTTGTACAAGTCAATCACACGAGCTACAGACTTAGCGTCATCTATGTTCTCATACAAAGCATCTTGTACCCACTTAGGCTGATCCTTAGCCCATTCATGGAATATATCATCAGAGCGAATATGGCTAAAGTCAGGATGTATAGCCGCTAGCTCAGCTTCAGCTTTCTCACGTTTAGCTGTAATGCGTAACTCTTCGATCTCTTTTAAGCGAGTATCTAGTGATGCAGACTTCTCATCAGCTTTCTTTGTAGCAATAGCTTCTACGATACCTGCTACGTCTGGATACTTCTTAGCCCAAGCTTCAATCTCTGCATTTGACTTAGGTAGTACAAGCTCATTCTTAGTAGCTGCATCTAGTTGCTGCTCTAGCTTTTCTAGCTTAGTAGCTACTTCCTTGTCTTTCTCTTGCATGTGCCGACGAAGATCACCATAGCGTTGCTTAAACGTTTTCTCTTCAGCACTTAAGTTTGTATCATCTTCTTTTTGTGCTTTGGCTTTAGCTGGCTTTTCCTCTTTTTGTTCAGTATTACTTTCTGCCTGAACTGAGGTGTCATCAGAGCTTTCGCTATCGGATTCACTATCAGTGGTTTCTTCCTGCGTTTCATTGTCTTCTTGCACCATGCCAGCTTGTTTCATAAGCTCACGTAGTTCTTCTTCATCACGATTAACTCGTGCCATGTTACGTAAGTGTGATACCGATTGCACCTCTACTTGTTCTACTTCAGCCATTGTTTACTCCTTATGTTGGGGCCAGTCAAGTTATAACTGGGTAGCCTTATAGTTATGTGGATTATTATCCAGCCGCTGCTGATATTACAGCATTGAACTCTCGTTCTTCATCTATATCTTTAGGTTGCAGTGCACCTGAAACTATGTCACGTATTCTTTGCTCTTGTCTTTCTCTATCTACTCTATCACCTGAAGCACTAGTAAACATAGATTCATGTCTTTCATATCTTTCAGCATCAGTAAGTTCAGTTTCTGGTGCAGCGGCTGTCTCTTCTGAACTAGAGTCATCCTTTTCCGTTCTACGTGCACCACCAAAAGATTCTTTCAATCCTGGTCCTTGTACTCCTGCTTCACCGTCAAAGCCTAATAAGTCGCCTAGCCATGTATCACCAAAGTCCTGACCAGGTTTATTACCTTCTTGTTCATCTGATCTATCTTTTAAGCCCTCAAACAAACCAGACTCACCACCAAAGATGCTACCTTTACGTTCTAAACCAGACTTCTTGAATGCTTCAGGGTCTTCTGCCTCTAAACGATCTAGTACATCATTATACCGTGCTACACCTGCTGTATTAACAAGAGCAGAAAAAGGTAACCCTGCAAAAGAGGCAAGGCCTGTAGCAACGCTATTCATAGTGGATAGACCTTTAGCAGTCTGTTCTAGTTTTTCTGTAGGTATAGCATCTAAGTCAAACTCATCTTTTACAGGTACTGGTGGACGTACTGGACCATCGTTATCATCTCTGCGATCTTGCTCTGCTTCTTCAGTAGCTGTAGGAGCATCACCTTCTGTATAACCTGGTGGGATCATACCCATAGGCTCTCCATTAAAGAACGGAATAGTCATCGTCATACCAGCATCGTTAACGAATTTGCGATACTCTAAACCACCTTGGAAGTCGGGACCAGCCATGCCGAACTGTGATATGTCAGGTTGTTTAATATACTCAGGGAAGCTTAAACCACCTTGTTGAAAACCCATAAGGCCACCATTAGCAGCGCCTACCGCTTGTTCATCTTGAGGTGCTTGGGCCATGATAGCCATAAGGTCTTCATCAGAAATACCGACTTCACCTGTGCCCTCTTCAATAGGCTCACCACCAATACGACCATTAGACTCCATTTCAGCCAAGCCCATCTTAGCTTGTGAACGTAAGTCCTCAAAGAACTTGACCCCATAAAAGCGTAGAACATCAGCAGGGACAACATACTCTCCTTCACTTAACATTGCAGGAATATCGTCACGTACTTCTTCTGGTAAAGATCCAGGTGGTACTTCGTTGCCTGACACAGGGTCTACATCTGTACGGCTAGACTTAAATACTGCATCCATTTGTTCATCTGTGGCTACACCACCTTCATTCATTTGCATCCCACTAGACGCTGCTAGAAGATAATCTTGTTGTCCTGAGTACATGTCTTCTCCTACTAAACCACCGTTTGCAAACTTACGTCCTAGTATTTCTTCTATTTCATCACGATAAGGTAAGTCTTTTACACCTGCAGCCTCTTGTGCTGCCTTTGCTTCATCTCTACTTAGGACACGTGATACTTTCATATCACCACCTACTACCCATGTATCACCGTCTGCCTGACCATCTACATAAGAATAACTACCGCCTTTAGGCACTTTATCATTTATATCAGACCTACCTCTTTCTGACATATAAGAACGAAGTTCATCACTTGTGTCATCAGCCATTTCTACTTCAGCCCAGAATTGATCTTCTGCTCTACGTTTTACGTAATACTGATCTCCACGTGTACGAATAGCTTTAGTGTTAATACCTGCATCTAATAGTTTAGAAGCCTCATCTTTGCTTATTTTAATATCTTGTGGACCTAAATGTTCTGCAACAGGATTAGTGCTAGCATGAAAACCAGGCCTAGCTGCAACAGCAGTTACTCTACCAAAAGGCGCGTTTTTTGTACGCCCTGCTTTATTTGTTATAAAACCTGCGTCAATTAACTTCTGGCGAGTTTCTTCATCAGGGATAGTAATAGTATCCCCTGTTTTCTTGGCTTTTTCACCTTTATCTCTTTTTGCACCTTTAGTAGGTACATACCATCCTTCACCACCTGCTTTTGTTTTACCTTTAAATGCAACATCAGGAAAGTCTGCTTCTATCCATTGATTAACAGGTATTTCATCTGCGGCATTTACAAATAAAGGATATAGTTTTTCATCATTTTTTACAAAAAGTTTGTAGGCGGGACGTGTTTTCTTAAAAGGATCTTCAGCTACTTTAGGTACGTTACTTGCTACATTAATAGCTTCATCCGTTTGACGTGCCATATCAGCACCTTTGCGGATCATACTTTTAGCTGCAGTACCTAGTCCAGGTATAAGCCCAATAGCTTCTGTACCTGCTAACATACCTATCTTTAAATAATTAGGCTCTTCTTTTTTTAATTCATCTTCTATGTCAGTAATAGTCATAGCTGTGCCTATGCCAGGTAGCATACCAGCTATGTTTTCGTAAGCATCAGATTCTTCTACACGTTGTCTGTATGATCCTGTAGGGTCACTACGTCTAGGGTTTCGTGCCATTAATTTTATCCCTCAAGTATTTTAGTCTACGCAGTGCAAGTATACCGCCTTGCGTCTTGTGAATCTCTACCGTGTTCTCTGATTGCTCTAAGCGTGTCTGCATTACAGCTATCTCTGCGTCTAACTCTAAACAAAATGCATCCCACTCAGCTTTGTTATTTACAAATGCTTTAAGCGACATTACCAGAGAAACCTTCCTCACCTGGTACTGGTGCTACACCTGTCCCAATAGTACCGCCACCTGCGCCTGTCTGATCCTGTGGTGCTGCCCCTGCTGGAACTGCTGGACCTTCTTGTCCTACTGGCGCTGGGCCACCCATAGCTGCTTCAGGGGGTGGGGCTGGTTGTTGAAACCCTTTAAGGATCTCAGCTTGGATAGCTGCGTCCTGCATAGAGTTAGTTACCTTGTTAGGATCAAGGTCCATGCTCTTAGCAATCTCACGAATGATGTAGTCCATCTTAGCAAAGGGTGCTAGGGCTGGGTTCTGTACTACACCCAAGAACTGCATCAAACGCTGTGAACGTACTTCGTTAGCCATCAATGACTCAGTACCGTTAGCTATAACTTCTAGGTCACCCTTGATGCCTTCATCAAAGTCAAACTGCATGTTAAACGCAAAGAATGCACGACCCATAGGCGCTAGTAGGTAATCATCTACGTTCTTAACTACAGAGCGAATAGAACCATTAGCTGCAGACATAAGCATACTAATGCCACTAGCAGTGCGACCCACTCCTGATACACCTGTCTGACCGTGTGCAAAGCTGGGGAATCCAGTACTTTCATCAGCCAAGACTCTAGCTTTATCAAAGAGTTGCATATTCTCTGCAGCAACGTTGGGGAACTTCGTGCCGAAGATGCCTTGCCCTGGTGCACCCCCTTGTCTGCGGAACACTTTGCCAGGGTATACAGACAGATCCTGTCCTGGGACCAAGTTTGTTTCATCTATTTCAATCAATAAGTTACCAGATAATACAGCATTGTCTACAGCCATACGCATAAAGCCGTTCATTAATGTTTGTGTATCATCCATATTCTCTGCAATGCCTACACCAAAGAAGCTATAGGGGTTATGCTCATATGGTACAGAATGATAAGGAATACGTGTTGGTTTAAACGGGTTAAGTACGCAACGGATTATCTCACCATTACACACCCATATGTTAGCATTTACTTCTGCTAGATTACGTAACTCACGAGGTATTTTAATGCCGTTCTCTTCTAGTAAGTCTGTATCAACAAAGCCCCAGAACTCTAGTACTTCCCAGCGCTCAGTCTCAGATGGGTGACTATCATCATCTTCCATCTTCATTTCCCAGTGCTTGCGTACATAATCAGCACCCATGTCGATAGCTTTTTGAATAGACTCATCTATAAAGTAAGGGCGTCCACGCAGACTACGTAGCTGATTGCGAGACATCTTGTGACGCTCTACAACATACTCAGCATCATCCATGCTTGTAGCTTCTGGGTCAGGATAGAAGTTCCACACGCTAACGTGATTAGTAGATGGTACAGTCTTGATTATAGGATCGTACTCACCCTCTTCCCAGTTAGGATATTCTTTATCTACTGCAAACGGGCCTTTCATTACACCTGTGCCTAGTAGAGCCATCTCAAAAGCCATAGAGCGTAAATGCTTAGATGCACCTGACTCGTTTAGCTGATCGTGAATCTTCTTCTCCATCTTCTTAGCTGCTACCATAGCAGGATGGAATGTAACACTTGTAGGCGTAGTACCGTCACCCTCAATGATCTTATCACTTACAGGTGCTAGCTTGTTCTGCAGACCACCTAAGCGTTTCATAAGTGTAGTACGTGTTTCACCAGGTTCTAGCTTTGTGTCAGGACCAATCAAGTAAGGCTTAGAAGGTTCTGTACCAAACGCTTCTGCTAATGCACCCTGCGCTGGGCCAGCATTAGGATCAACATTGATGTGTACTGATTCCGCTACACCGTCTGGCAAAACAGATGGCTCAACAGAAAGAGGGAACTTATTGTTACCGAATAGTACATCAACGATCTGTCCATACGCTGCAAGAGTTTTAGTCTTAGTTACTTTAACAAATACTTTAGACTTTTCGCTAGACGTAAACTGTACTTCTGGACCGTAGATACCACGGTAGTTACGATAGGAGCGTAGCCAACGTTCCTCATCAGCAAATCGTGAATCCTCTGCACGTTTAAAACGATCTGTTACAAAACCTACAATACTGTTTAAGCTGCTAAACAGCTTGTCATCACTTGATTCAGCAGCGACTACTTCGTCTGTTTCAAAGGAGAGATCATCTATTTCTGCCATTTACTTAGTATCCAAAAGTTGAGTCTGACATCTGAAAGCCAGAGTTTTGTTTTGCTGGGTTAAAGTCCCAGATTGAACTACGGGGTCTAGTCATTATACCGTAACGTAGTGCGTCATACAAGTGATCTTCAGCATTTGTATCAACGTCTTCAGGGTTCTTCTTATCTAGCGGGATGCTGGGTAGCTGCGCTATCGTATTGGTGCAGGTGGAGAAGAACACAAGTCTTGGTAGTTCAGTGAACTCATCCACCTGCAAACGGCGGTGAATCTCGTTCTTACCTGCAACCCTTGAGCCACGAGAGCGATCAGAAGGCCTCCAACGGCAACCCTTCATGTTCATCTGCTCTGCCAGTGACGGGCCAGTATCACCTCTTTTATGCCAGAGGGACGAGTCTAACACGCCGTATCGTATAGTTCCGTCTTCTGCTTCAGCATCTAAGATAAGATCAGCTAAATCTGTAGCAGTAACCTTAGAACAATAAAGCTCTCTGTATACAACCAACTGTTCGTTTGGTGCAACAGCGAACCAGAGTACTCCTGTGTAGGAGCCGTAACCATAGTCGCAAGCTCTAAACTTAGGCCAGGAGTCAGGGATGTCGATAGGGTCAACAACGTGAATGATTCTATTAAATTCAGGGAACGCTGCTCCTTCGTTAACATCCCAGTTACCTTCAAGCAGTTGCTTGCGTTGGTGTTCTGGTAGGGACAGAAGCATTGCTTCGTAGTCACCAGTGTCTGCTAGATAAGGGTTGTCAAACAGACTAGCAGGGATAAACCTGCGCTTAAATAACGGTTCCCCTTCACGGCTATGCCCTCTAGGGAATGTGATAGTTTCACTTGTCTCAATGTTCGTAGCCCAGAAAGCCTTATTAGAAGGCGCAGGATCAATGAACATCTTCTTAACCCATGCATGACCACTTCCACCAGGGTTAGTAGTACCACGCATGTACAAACCTAAACTACTACTGTGGGCAGACCTCAAGCGACTTCGCATGTAGTCCCACGCATAAGGTGTAGGCCACTGAGTTAGTTCGTCGAACCCGATCCAGTTAAACGCTTGGCCTTGGTAACGAGTAACGTCCATGTCTTTGTCAAGGTACGACATCCAAAGCCTACCGCCCCTTGGACTAATCCACTGACTCTTACGCTCAGACCACTTAATACCTGGAACGGCTTTAGGATATAACTCTTGGCTTTTCTGTATAAGCTCACGTAGTTCTTCCGTAGTATGGCGTACTAGCAACCCACTAAAGTTAGGGTCATTTAAACCGTGAAGTGGGTCAGCTAGCATAGCATAACTTTTGCCACCGCCAGCCGCCCCACCATACAAAACTTCCCTTTCAGATGCGCTTAGGAAGCTTGTCTGTGGTCCTGGGTTTGGCTTGAATACTACTTCTTGAGCAATATCAATATCAAACTCAGGAGCTTTTACTTGTGCTGCTACAGTCTCTACTACAGGCTCACTCTTTTGGGGGGATGATACGGTAGGCTCCGATGTTTTCTTCTTCGAGCCTTTTGATCTCCTGTAGCGTTTCTTCGAGCCGCTTGGCAAGCTTGCGCTTAATTGTAGCTGCTTTCTTACGTCTTCGCTCAATGTCTACCCTTTTCTTTAAACCCATATGTGAGATGTATCGGCCTGTCTGTCTGTGTAGCCATATAGCAACTTCACGGTAACCATACTGCTTTAAGTGACGCTTTGCAAGCTCTAATGCTTCTAACTCATCTGGTATGGGTTCTAATAGTTTTTCTTTCTCAGGGTGTACTCTGTATCCGAAAGGCACGGTGCGTGTTGTTCTAGCTATTACGTGCCACTGTCTCTCTTCACCTTTGTGTGGTTTGGGTAGCTCCCAATACCCCAAAGATTCACGATTCATTACTACTCGTTTTTACCTTCCTTAGATGGCAGGATAAACACCCCACCACTGCTTGAACCTACATCAATCTTGTCTACCTTACCTAAACCTGCACGATCAAGTAAGTCTTTAGCTGCTGACATCTTATCACGAATACCTAGTTCAGTAGGATCATATAAAGCACCAACCATAGCCATAGCTGCTTTAGGTGCAGTACGAGCAAAGTAAGTACGTGTCTTATCTGCGATCTCATCCTTAAGCGATTCTACGATAGCACCTGTGCTAGATGCTTCACTGTACCCTGCCAACTTCTTAGCAGCAACTACGTCACCACCTGCTTCATCAAACAGTACTTCTAAGAACCGCTGTTGGTTTTCTGTTAGTTGTCTGGTCATTGTAACGTCCTTAAGTAAATTAAACCTACAAAGCTACCTGTAATAACGATGAACAGTACAAAACCTGCTCCCCATTCTATTAACTTACGCTGCATCTCTATACGTTTATGATCGTGTTCTTTCTTTTGTTTACGAATATCAGCCTCAATACGTAGAAGCTCATCCCAGTGTGAAGGACCATACATAACACAGATGTAATCCTTCAGTTCCTTACGCATAGACTCAGCTTTCTTTTTAGCTGCGAATATCTGCATTGCTTCTGCTTGAACGCCACCACCAAGGGTTTTATACCAAGGTGGTTTAGCGTTCTGTCTGTCAGCGAAGTCTAAGTCACTTATAGCACCAGCCCACTGTGTAAGCTGACCGCTCATGTCTTGTAAGTCCTTACCTACCGCAATACCCTTCTTAAGAGCGTTAAATGCGGTAGTTGCTAAACCTATAGCGGTTACTGGATCTATCACTGTAGGAACCCCCTCTTCTAAGTCCACTACCTGTTTGTCTATCTGTATCACCTGATGATACATTAGCTAAAACAGCTAAACTTAGAATAAGGGGAAACTCCTTATTTAACCTCACTGTTCGTTGCCGTATACACGATTGTATATCTCTCCTCTTGATATACCTATATCGTGTAGTTCTTTGTTAGACATATTCTTTAAAACCCAGTAGTCTGCTCTACGCTGCTGATGGTTCTGAATACGTGTTAATAAATTCTTAAACATTGCACTATCTCCTTTTTGCTATGTGCGTGGAGATAGTTATACTTATATATTAGTTACGTAGTAGATATAAAATGCACATACCCGTTATGCAAACCTATTAGGGCTAAAATACTCTTTACCTGATAAGAAGACCTCTAAGCTACCACTACTACCATCAAACGCTGTTATCTTATCACCTGAGTGTAAGTATATCCTGTCTGACGTTATAACGTTATACACATCTTTACCTGCTATAGACTTATCATTTAAGATGTGGTGATACGTATTTGTTTCTGCGTGATACCACTGTAAGCTTATATTATGATTAGCGGTATCCCCATTCGTTATATGCAAGAAGTCTATCTCTGCATCAAAGTTATTAGGACACGTATATACAACATTAGAACTAGCACCGCCTGAAGTAGCGGTAACTGTCAAACCTTTTGTTACAGTGTTATATGCGCGAGCTAAAACCATTACTTCTTCTTAATAGCTTTCTTGACAGTCTTAACTACCCAAGCCTCATTTACATCAGGTGTACTGGGATCATCAGCAATGAAGTGTCCATTCTCGTCACGTGCACGTACCATTTCCAAAGACTCTTCATGTTCAGGCTCCTGCTTCTTTGTAGCTCTCTTTGTGCGGGGCTTAGGTGTTGCAGTCATAGCTGCTTCAGCTTCTTGACAGATAGATGTTACGTTAGGGTCTTTACTCTGCACGTTACCGTAGTTGTCTTCACCTGCAGCTTGATTACCTGTAGAGTCCCACACATAGCCATGCTCATCTACTGTGTAGCCTTTATCTTCAAGTGCTTCTTTGTATTTATGGTAGTACTTCATTACTTGCCCTTCTTTACAGGACGTGCTGCTGGTACATCTGCGCCACACAAGCCACCCTTGTTGTAGCCCTTCTTCTTAGACATACCACCATAGGCCATACCAACACCCATCATGTCTTTCTTCTTTTTGCTCATGCCACCCATCATGTAACCCATCTTCTTAGCTACTTCTGGTGCTTCTTTCTTTAATGCTTTCATGCCTTTGTTCATTGTACTATAAAACCTCTTCCATCATTGTTTCTTTACAATCCCATGCTTGACAGGACTTCTCTTGGCTACAAACAAACTTAAACTTACTACAAGCGCCTAAGCCTGACTCAATATTTAATGACTTGAGAGTACGTGCACGGTTGTCAAAGTAATCACAGTTACCACAAGTCTTAAGAGCAGCAGTCTCAGTATCTTTATCCCAAGCCTTGCCTAACTCTTCTGCAGAATCACCATACATCCAGTATGTCTCTGCACGGTCACGGTTCTTAGGGTCTACCTCTGGTGGCTCCCCAAGCATTAAACTCATCATCATACTACTTCCTATACTTAGCTGTCTTCTTAGCTATCTTCTTGGGTTGAGATACAAACTGCTTACCTGCCTTCGTACCCTTACGCTTAGCTGCACTTGTAGCAGCGTATTCAGCAGGTGTAAGAGCATCCCTAGCTTTCTTGGGTAGGTAACGCTCACCTGTAGCTTTCTTACCTTGAGTAGAGGGCTTACCTGACTTAGTACCCCACTTCTCTTTACCCCACTTCTTGAGTGACTTCTGAGGAGCTTTCATTACGACTTGTAGCCCCCACCCTTAGCTTTATATTGCTTAGCTACCATCTGAGCTTTACGTGCTGACCACTGTCCAGGCTTTCCACCCTTACCACCAGCCTTTACTTTAGCTACGAGGTTCTTACGCATAGTAGGCTTAGTGTAGTTACCTGCAGCGTTAACTGTACTCTTACTCTTCTTTTGCATTGTTAAACACTCTTACTAATTTGATGACACTGAGGCATAGCATATACACCCTGCTGCATCATGTTAGCTGCTA
>Ga0213862_10000163_pt1 | contig 27905 bp, 28 predicted proteins | sample PICome_7_FD_160092 | JGI IMG/M metagenome (GOLD analysis project Ga0213862, IMG submission 160092) | Coastal seawater microbial communities near Pivers Island, North Carolina, United States - PICO266 | ecosystem: Environmental > Aquatic > Marine > Coastal | place: USA: North Carolina... | reverse complement strand
TGTATCAATGTCTCTTCTAGTAACTCGAGGAGTCAACATCAAAATAAAATTATAGCTATTGATCGATTAATTGATTTGATAAGATTGAGTTTAGTTAAAAAAAAATCTAGAAAAAAAACAAAACCATCTAAAGCGTCAATTGAAAAACGATTACAACAAAAAAAGAAAATTACCTTAAAAAAAATAAACAGAAAATTACCTAAAATAGATTAATTTTCTATTTTTGTAGTTCGTCTCAAGGGGTGCTTTAAAAAGCTGAGATTATACCCATAGAACCTAGAACAGGTAATGCTGTTTAGGAAAATTGAAAGAAAGTCTTTCGCAATACATAACAAAAAATAATTACCTCTATTATTTAATTTATTTTTTATTATGAAAAAATTACTAAGTACCGTAGCTTTATGTTTAATGTTAGTAAATTTAAATGCTCAAGAAAAAATTCAAGACACTATTAAAACTCAAACATTAGATGAGGTTTTAGTAAAATCAATTAGAGTCGATACCGATTCACCCATTACCCATTCCAACTTAGATAAAGAAGAATTGGCAAAAACTAATTTAGGGCAAGATATTCCAATCCTATTAAATTATTTGCCTTCCGTAGTAACTACTTCAGATGCTGGTGCTGGAATTGGTTACACTTACATTCGAGTAAGGGGAAGTGATGCCTCAAGAGTAAATATTACTATTAACGGAATTCCTTATAATGATTCTGAAAGTCAGGGAACTTTTTGGGTAAATATGCCAGATTTCGCCTCTTCCATTGAAAATTTACAATTACAAAGAGGTGTTGGAACTTCTACTAATGGCTCAGGTTCTTTTGGAGCAAGTTTAAATATTCTAAGTGACGCGTTATCAGAAGATGCTTACAGCGAAATAGGTCTCGCAGGTGGATCTTTCAATTCCCAAAAATACAATGTAAAATTTAGCACCGGGTTGTTAAATGACCACTTTGAAGTATCAGGAAGGCTATCTAAAATCACTTCTGATGGATATATCGATAGGGCCTCATCAGATTTAAAATCCTATTTCTTGCAAGGTGCATTTATAGATGACAATACATTAATTAAAGCATTGGTATTTGGCGGTAAGGAAAAAACATATCAAGCTTGGTATGGGATTGATGCCGAAACTTTAAAAAACGATAGAACTTTTAATCCAGCTGGTATGTATACCGATGATGATGGAAATATTAAGTTTTATGATAACGAAACCGATAATTATTCTCAAGATCATTATCAGTTCTTTTGGAATCAAAAAATTAACAATTATTGGACTACTAATATGGGATTAAATTATACTTATGGTCGCGGTTATTATGAGCAGTATAGAGAAGATGATGATTTTGAGTTTTATGATTTTGAGCCTATTGAGATAGGGGGAGAGGTTATAAATACAACTGATTTAATTCGAAGGCGTTGGTTGGATAATGATTATTATGTAATAAATACAAATATTAATTATAAAAAAGATGAATTGGATGTAACTGCAGGAGCATTTTATAGTCATTATGATGGAGATCACTTTGGTGAAGTAATTTGGGCTAAGTATGCTAGTAATTCTGAAATAAGAGATCGTTATTATGAAGGAAATGGTAAAAAAGACGAATTTACTGTATTTGCCAAGGCTACTTATAAATTTAATGAAAAATGGACTGCTTACGGAGATTTGCAAGGAAGGTTTTTAACCTATAAAACTTCGGGATTGACTTCAGATAGAGTGCCTTTAGAAGTGGACGAGAAATATAATTTCTTTAACCCAAAAGCTGGTTTAACCTATGAATTAAGTAATAAAAATCAGTTATATGCTTCCTATGGTAGAGCTCATAGAGAACCGAGAAGAGCTGATTTTGAAAACGGAATAACCAAGCCTGAAAAATTAGATGATTATGAGCTAGGATGGCGATTTAAGGCAAAAACACACACGATAAATACTAATGTTTATTTTATGAATTATAAAGATCAGTTGGTATTAACTGGAGCAATCGATGATACAGGAGCTCCTCTAAGAGCTACAAGTGGAAAAAGCTATCGTTTAGGTTTAGAGATAGATGCGGTATTTTTAATTTGTGATAATTTTAGAATTTTGCCAAATCTTGCAATAAGTAATAATAAAAACATAGATTTTATATCATCTATTGATGGTGAATTAGTAAACTTAGGTGCTACAAATTTATCATTCTCTCCTAATATTGTAGCTGGAAATAAGTTTGAATACGAGCCAGTTAAAAACTTACAATTAGGATGGTATTCTAAATATGTTGGTGAACAATATATGGGGAACGTAGATAGTGATGTCTCTAAATTGGATGCTTATTTTATAAACGATTTTAATATTTCTTATAAGATTGACAACCTTCCATTTTTAAGAGAAATAGTGATAACAGGTCTTATAAATAATATTCTTAATGTAGAATATGTGTCAAATGGATATTATTATACCTATGATGATACATGGACAGATCCCACCGCAATAACAACAATTGAAGGTACAGGATATTATCCTCAGGCAACCATTAATTTTTTAATAGGCGCTACCGTAAAATTTTAATTTAATTGAAGATGTTGATAACATCTCCATTGCGCTCTGCTCGATACTGTACCATGGGGTATTTATCATTAGTTTGAGGGGTAAATTGACCAGTAACAATATCATAACTATTACCGTCTTCACAAGGACAAGATGCAATAATACCCTCTACTATCATTCGAGAACAGCTATTTGGGATGTGATTGGGGTCACTTAATTCTGAGGCAATATATTGATTTTCAGTAATACAATAAATAACAATTCCTCTAATTCCTTGATTTGTATAAATAATTGAGTTTCCTGGAAACTTTAATGCATTATACTCTGGTAAATTTAAGTTTAAAGTGACATTGACCGGAAGAATTGCTAAATAGGGATTTTGATTTTGGTTATTATCATCGTTATTACTGCATGAAACTAGATTTAGTGCTATCAGTAAAGTTAATAATATATTTTTCATTTTTTTAAATTAAAAGTCAAAAATACAATAAAAATCAGCTGATATTTTATTTTTTAGTATCTTTGTAAGCTAGAATCCCATCTCGCGTGGGATTTTTTTATTACTGTGAAAGATGAAGAAAAAAATTAAAGAAACACAGTAAAGAATTATTTAAATGAAGAATTATGAGTAAAATTTCATATTATACAGCGGAAGGATTAAAAAAATTAAGGGACGAATTAAATCAATTAAAAGATGTAGAGAGGCCCAAAGCTTCACAAGCAATAGCTGAGGCTAGAGATAAAGGAGATTTAAGCGAAAATGCAGAATATGATGCTGCTAAAGAAGCGCAAGGGATGCTAGAAATGCAGATTTCTAAACTAGAAGCGACCTTATCTACCGCTAGAATCATTGATGAGTCACAATTAGACACCTCTAAAGCCTTAATCCATTCTACTGTTAAAATTAAAAATAGCACCAATGGAATGGAAATGACTTATAAACTAGTTGCGCAGAGTGAAGCCGATTTATCCACAGGAAAAATATCAGTAGATTCACCTATTGGGAAAGGTTTATTAGGAAAAGAGGTTGGAGATGTTGCTGAGGTAGTTGTTCCAAATGGAATAATGAAATTTGATGTGTTAGAAATTACTAGAGTTTAAAATTTGATGTCCATTTTTACAAAGATAATTAATGGAGAAGTTCCTTGCTACAAAGTAGCAGAGACGGAGAGTTTTTTAGCTTTTTTAGATATTAATCCCAATACAAAAGGTCATACACTTTGTGTTCCAAAAAAAGAAGTCGATCGCTTACTAGATTTAGATGAGAAAACATACAATGGATTGATGAGTTTTTCAAGAAAGGTTGGTCTGGCTTTGGAAAAAACAATAGATTGTAATCGTATTGGAATGTCAGTTATTGGTTTGGAGGTTCCCCATGTTCACATACATTTAATACCAATAAATGAATTAAAAGATATAACTTTTGAGTCTAAAGTAGTTATGACTGATAAAGAATTTATCAGTCTAGCAAAAAAAATACAAATCAACTTTAAAGACCTGTAACAACTAAACCTCCTTCAGGTATAACATAATTTCCATTGTAGTTCCCTCATCTACACTGCTTTTTAAAACTCTGATTTTTCCTTTATGATACCCTTCAATAATTCTTTTTGCTAGGGAGAGTCCTAGGCCCCAACCTCTTTTTTTAGAAGTTACTCCAGGTGAAAAAATAGTATAAAAATCTTTTTTAGGAATACCTTTTCCTGTATCGGATATTCTTATAAAAGCAGATTTTAAATTACTAGTAATAGATATATGAATATCTCCTTTACCTTTCATTGCGTCTATTCCGTTTTTAACAATATTTTCGATGGTCCAGCTATATAATTGAGGATTTAAATTAACTGTTAAAGGAACATCGGGGAGATCAATGGAGAAGTTAATTAGTTTAGATGAACGTCTTTGAAGATAATCAAAAGAAGTTTTAGTTTCTTTAACTACATCAGTAATTTTCATCGTGGGAATAGAACCAACTTTAGAGAAACGATCGGTAATTGTCCTTAATCTTTCTATATCTTTTTCCATTTCGAGAATGTAAGAGGGATCCACATTTTCAGATTTTAATATCTCAGTCCATCCTACTAAAGATGAAAGTGGTGTGCCAATTTGATGAGCTGTTTCTTTAGCCATTCCTGCCCAAAGCTTATTTTGTTCAGATGCTCTTGCAGTTCTAAAAAAGAAGTAAATAGCAAAAAAGAAAAGTAGCATTATAAAAATCAGTGCAATAGGATAATATTTAATTTTATTTATTAGTGGAGAATTTCCGAAATAGATAATTTGTAATAATTCGTTATTATAAAATACTTCTATGGGTTCATATTCCTCTGTAAAACGTTTGATTAGTTCTTTTCTTTTTTTAGTAGTATTAATTTCATTTTCAGAAATATTTCTATGAATATAAGTTTCTTCTTTTGGACTGTATGATATCATCGGAGTCGAGGTATTACTTTGCAATACTTCAAGTGATGTTTCACTAAAACTTAATTTTAATTGATCACTTTTCTTGATATCTTCTTGAGCAGTAGCCCATATTTCCATTTTTATTCGTTCATTTTCTTTTAAAACTTTGAAAAATGAAAATGTATTCCATATGATTAAGAATATAATTCCTACTGAAGAAATAAATAATAGCCAACGGTTAAATGAGTTATTTTTTAGCATACCAATTTAAATATATATTTTATCAATGCTTTGAGTAAATATAAAGTAAATATGTTGATATTATTGTATAAACATATTTTTACACAAGATGATGTTTCAATATCTTTGTTACGATGTTATCAATCATACCTCAAGAAGTTAGTACCGGCAAACTGCATAGTTATTTATTAAGTGCCGTTTCCCCGCGCCCAATTGCTTTTGCAAGCACTGTGGATGCACTGGGTAATGTTAATTTATCACCTTTTTCTTTTTTTAATGTATTTAGTGCTAATCCACCAATTTTAGTTTTTTCGCCAGCAAGAAGAGTTAGAGATAATACCACAAAACATACCCTAGAAAATATTTTAATTACTAAAGAGGTGGTAATTAATATCGTAAATTACGATATGGTTCAACAAATGTCATTATCCTCTACCGAATATCCTGATGGAGTTAATGAATTTTTAAAATCAGGACTAACTGAAGTTGCTTCTGATATTGTAAAACCTCCAAGGGTAAAAGAAGCGCCTGTTCACTTTGAGTGCAAAGTAAATGATGTTATTGCCTTGGGAAATGAAGGAGGTGCAGGAAATTTAATAATCGCAGAAGTTGTAAAATTACACATAAAGGAAACTATTTTAGATGCAGATGGAAAAATAGATGCAAATAAAATAGATACTGTAGCTAGAATGGGTGGTAATTGGTATAACAGATCTAGGGAAGGAATGTTTGAAGTAATTAAGCCAATAAAGACAAGAGGTATAGGAGTAGATGCACTCCCATTATCAATAAAAAATAGTGAAATCTTAACAGGAAATGATCTTGGAATTTTAGGCAATTCTGAAAGTATTCCCTCTATGGACGAAGTTAAAGAATATTTAAGTTTAATGGTTGAAAAATCTCCTGATATTCAAACAGTTAATAAAAAAAAATTAGAAGAGCAAGCACAAAACATGATACAAGAAGGAACAATTTTGGATGCGTTTAAATTGCTTTTAGCTATAGATTTAATGAATATAAAGTAACTAATAATATAAATTAAGATGGAAGTACAAGGAAAGATCAAACTAATTGGCGAAACGCAAGAATTTGGCAGTAACGGCTTTAGAAAAAGAGAGGTTGTAGTAACTACAGCAGAACAATATCCACAATCTATTATGGTAGAGTTTGTTCAAGATAAGACAGATTTACTCAATAATTTTTCAGTTGGTCAAGATGTAAAGATTAGTATCAATTTAAGAGGAAGAGAATGGACAAATCCACAGGGTGAGGTCAAATATTTTAACTCTATACAGGGTTGGAGAATTGAAAATATGACCACATCTGGATCACCAGATATGCCTCCAATGCCAACTGAGGAAGTTTTTCAAGCTGCAGATAATATAAACACAGAAGCAGAAGACGACCTACCCTTTTAAATAAAAAAATCTATTAATTAAAAACCTAAAGGTTAGTATTTTTATAATCTTTAGGTTTTATTATTTTATATAACGGTTGTATCAATTATCTAAATCTATTTGGTTTCCAAGTCATGAAGAATCTGGTAAAGATGGATTAATAGCTGTTGGAGGAGATCTTTCAGAAGAAAGGCTTTTGTATGCCTATCGTTCAGGAATATTTCCATGGTTTAATGAAGATCAACCGCTATTATGGTGGAGTCCAGACCCACGTATGATTTTATTTCCAAAAAAATTTAAAGTTTCAAAAAGTTTAAAAAAAACAATTTTCAAAAATAAGTATAGTATAACATATAATAAATCCTTTGAAGAAGTTATAAACTGGTGCTCTAAAATTAAAAGAGAAGGACAGCAAGGTACTTGGATAACAAAAAATATGATAACCGCTTATCTTCAACTTCATAAAAAAGGATATGCACAATCTATCGAAGTATGGTCAGAGAACCAATTAATTGGAGGGCTTTATGGAGTCGATTTAAAAGAAAAAAAAATATTTTGTGGCGAAAGTATGTTCAGTAAGAAAAACGATGCTTCAAAAATTGCTTTATATTATTTAGTTAAAAGCATACAAACTAAAAAATACAAGCTTATAGATTGTCAAATGTACACCCGACATTTAGAGAGTCTTGGTGCTCAAGAAATACCTAGAAATGAATTTTTGAAATACTTAAAATAATACTTTTAGATTATTATCTTCGTGAATTAAAAATATCAAAAATGAAAAATTTAGTCCTGAAATCGTATTCATTTATAATTTTATTTTTTTCGGTTTTCTACTTAACAGCCCAAGAGGAACTCCCAAAAGGATTAACAGAGGCAGAGAGAGAACTACTACCTCAATTTAAATTCAATAGTAATCGACTAATTTCAGACCCTCCAGAGGGACCAGTAAGAGCTGCAGCAGAATGGGAAGAAGTGGAGTATTTACTAGTAAGGTGGACCAACTCATTTCAAAATATTTTACGCCAAATTGTTGAAGTTGGTGTTCAAGAATGTAAAGTAATAATTACTACACAAAATGAATCAAGTGTTACTAGTTATTTAACAAATCAAGGAGTAGATTTGACGAATGTTGAATTTTTAAATACTGGTAGTAATAGTATTTGGATTCGTGATTATGGTGGAAATACAATTTATTCAGACGATGTGGGCGAAAGGGCACTCACAGATTGGATTTACAATCGGCCAAGACCTTTAGATGACATCATGCCAACCCAACATGCAAACATGATAGGCATACCTATTTATGTTACCGATACAGGAATAAATGATCTGGTAAATACCGGCGGTAATTATATGTCTGATGGATTGGGCAATGCATTTGCTTCAAATTTAATTTTAGAAGAAAATGAAGCAGGAAATCCTTATAATGTCTCTGCTAAAACAGAAGACGAAATAGATGCCATTATGAATGCATATATGGGAATTGAAAATTATATTAAAATGGAAACCTTACCTTATGATGAGATTCATCATATAGATATGCATATGAAGCTTTTAGACGAAGAAACAATTTTAGTCAGTAGGTATCCTGAAGGAGTTGCAGATGGCCCCCAAATTGAGGAAAATATTAATTATGTTTTAAGTAATTTTCAATCTCCTTTTGGTACTCCTTATGAAATAAAATGGATTGATGCTCCGCCAAGCACCTCAGGGAGTTACCCTGATACTGGAGGTTATTATCGTACTTATAGTAATGCTGTTTTTGTAAACAAGTCAATAATAGTACCAACCTACCGTCCAGAAGTAGATGAACCAGCCTTAGATTATCTAAGAGAATTATTACCGGGATATAATGTTGTAGGAATAGATGTAGATAATTCTAACGAGCCTCTCATAGCAAGTTTAGGAGCCATACATTGTATCACTCACACTATTGGGGTAGATGAGCCCCTTTGGATAGTCCATCAACCAATTAATGAAGTACCTTCAAGTAATACTAGCGTGTCTGTAAATGCTATGATAAAGCATATCTCTGGTATTAATAATGCTACCGTTTATTGGAGAGAAGCAGGAGAGTCAGAATTTAATCAGTTATCCATGACTACAATTGGTGATGATAATTGGTCGGTAGATTTATTGATACCATCTGGTGCGGAGAGTATTGAATATTATATTGAGGCTGAAGCAAATTCAGGAAAATCGTTAGCAAGACCATTGGTGGCACCTGAGGGTTTTTGGACATTTATAGTTGCCAATCTTACTAATGAAGAATGGGCTAATAACAATATTTCAGCACCCTATCCAAATCCAACTAGTGAAGAGGTATCTTTTCAATTAAATCAGATTGAAGGAGCAGTTAAGGTTTCTATATATAATATTTTAGGACAAAAATTGAGTACTACCACCATAGTTGAGGCTAATGGAATATTAACACTTGGATTAAATAAAGAATGGAAAGGAATGCTATTAGTAACTTTTGAAGGTGACTTTGGAAAAGTGACAAAAAAAATAATTAAACTCTAAAATTGAGTATTCAAACTAATTTTTTTAAATAAATCCAAAGGATTATTAGGGTTTATTAATTTATGGTTGTCATTTATAATACATAACTAAATTATTATGAAAAAAATTATTTTAAGTTTTGCGCTATTAATTGGATTATCAATTACAACGAATGCACAAAATATAAGACTTACTCTTGATAATATTTCAACTGATATTTCATGTAATGATATTTGGACAGAAGAAGGTATAAATCTTAGTTTTGAATCTACAACCACTGAAGATTGCTCTCCAGGAAGCTGCTTTTTTGGAATAGAAACAACATATCTATGGCTTTTTCCATCAAGATTATCTATTGATTTATCAAGCACACCAAGTATAGAAAGAGTAGAAATTGATATTATTGATGCTTGCGGACCTGACTGTACACTAGCCTTTTTAGTAAATCTTGATGGTGAAATATTAGAAAGTACTTATAATACAATATCTGGATCTCCTGAAACTTTAATAATTGAAAACCCTACCGAAAGTATGTTAAGTGAACTTGCTATTAGTTCATGCGAAGGTCAGATTCATGAAATAAGAATCTATCAAAATATATTGAGTAATGACTTAGTAGAGCTAGATAAAAAAACACTTAATATGTATCCCAATCCATCAAATGACATACTCAATATAGGTTTAAAGAATGATCAACTTCAAAAAATTGAATTATACAGTATAACAGGTCAACTAATTTTTGAAAAAGATTTGAATACTAACTTTTATGCTTTGAATATTGATAACTATTCCCCTGGTAACTATTATATAAGAGTATATAGCCAAAATGGTGGTGTTGTAAATTCAAAATTTATAAAAAAATAAGATAGTTGTCATAAATTGCTGGGTACTGATTTTAAATTTGGTATGTCAAGATATCTAAAACAACTCTCTACATGATCATTTACGATTCCCATGGCTTGCATAAAAGCATAGATAGTGGTAGCCCCCACAAATTTAAAACCCCTACTTATTAAATCCTTACTAATAGTTTCACTTAGTGGCGTTTTTACTGGATACTCTGATGATGTTTTGAAATTATTTTTTATCGAATTTTCATTAACAAACCCCCAAATGTATTTTCTGAAACTACCAAATTCATTTTGAATTTCTATAAAATATTTTGCATTGCTAATCGCTGAAAGTATTTTTAATTTATTCCTAATAATACCAGAATTTTGCAATAGCGATTCTATTTTTTTTTCATCATAAGTGGCAATTTTATGATAATCAAAATAATCAAAAGCATCTCTAAAGTTTTCTCTTTTTTTTAGGACGGTAATCCAGCTCAAACCAGCTTGAAAAGTTTCTAAAATTAAACACTCAAATAATGCTTGATCATCGAACAATGGAACCCCCCATTCCTCGTCGTGATAACTAATATATAGGGGATTATCTCCACACCATGAACACCTATTTTTTTTCATAAAAATTTATTAACTTTTGATAAACTTCTCAACTTCAAAAACATCGATAGCATCTTCAACTCTAAATTCACCAATTTTTGTTCTTCTAAGACTTGAAAGATGAGCACCATTATTTAATGATTTTCCAAAATCATGAGCCAGCGACCGGATATAGGTTCCTTTTCCACAAACAATTCTAAATTCTAAATATGGAAGTTCAATTTTAGTAATTTGAAACTCTTTAATAGTCACAGATCTCGAAGGAATCTCAATTTTAGATCCCTCTCTAGCATATTGATAAAGGCGTTTGCCGTTTTTTTTTAATGCCGAAAAGATAGGTGGTTGTTGTTGTATTTTACCATGAAATTGTTGGGTGTTTTTTAAAATATCCTCTTTAGAAATTTCTGAAATATCGAATTTTTGATCTATTTCTGTTTCTAAATCGTAGCTCGGTGTGGTAGCTCCTAGTGTAAAAGTGCCAGTATATTCTTTTACTTGTGCTTGATAGGTTTCTATTTTTTTTGTGAATTTACCAGTACATAAAATTAATAGACCGGTAGCTAAAGGATCTAAAGTGCCAGCATGACCAACTTTAATTTTTTTAATATTGAATTGCTGTTTAATGAGCCATCTAACTTTATTAACCACTTGAAAAGAAGTCCAATTTAATGGCTTATCAATCAACAGTACCCTTCCTTCTTTGTAGGTATCTAAAGTTTCCGTCATAACTATTGTAAGCTTATAAAGATTGCTATTAAACCAACGATTATGCAGTAAATTGAAAAGTAAGTCAATTTACTTTGACGTACTAGTTTTATCATCCATGTACAAGCGATTAATCCACTTATAAAAGCCGCTATAAATCCAAGAGTAAGTGAAGTTATATCAGTAGTCTCTATAAACAATTCACCTCCAAGAAGATCTCTTATAATCTTTCCAAAGATTAGAGGAATAACCATTAAAAACGAAAAACGTGCTGCTTTACTTTTATCATTACCTAATAAAACCGAAGTTGAAATGGTAGCTCCACTTCTTGATATACCTGGTAGCATCGCAATTGCTTGAGCTATACCAATTATAAACGCATTGGAATAAGTCACCTTCTTTTCTGTTATCTTTGATCGATCTGCTAACCATAATAAAAGAGCGGTAATTAGTAACATTGTTCCTACAAAAGCAATATTACCTCCAAAAAAAGACTCTAATTGTACTTCAAATAATAAGCCAATTGTTACTGCAGGAATCATAGAAATGAGTATTTTGACTGTAAATTCAGTTTCTTCATTCCAACTAAATTTTAATAAATTACCTATGATTTCCCAAATATCTTTTCTAAAAACGACTATAGTGCTTAAAGCTGTTGCAAAATGAAGAACTACGGTGAATAATAAACTATCTTCTGGTACAGAGTTGTCTCCTAAAATAGCTTTACCTAATTCTAAATGACCACTAGATGACACTGGGAGAAATTCAGTGAATCCTTGAATAATACCAAGAATGACAGCATCAAAACTATCCATTTACGAATCTTTATTTGGATTTAGTAAAATAGCATAGATTTCAATAGCAAAACCTATTAGGATAAGTGTTGGCGCTAAACGAATACGTCTCCAATTATAAATTTCTGGATTGAAAATATTTGGATCATCACTACCACCTCCCGCCATTAGTATAAACCCTAGAGCAATAAATGAAATGCCAATGATCATAAACATATAGTTTTTTTTTCGAAATATAAATTCGTTTCTTTTTCTAGTCTCCTCTTTTCTCTTTTGTTCTCCCATTTTAGTTAGTATTTAAACACCGAATAATTGATGGTTTTATGGACTTAATTTTGTGAGTAATCTCCCAAAAAGTTTAAAAAATGCAATTTAACTTTTTTATTTCATAGTACCGTTTTTATCCTTAATTGCTTGGTAGTTTTTTTGAACACTAGTAATACAATTCATCCGATCTTAAGTTTAAAAATCGTTGCGTTGCAAAATAGGTGCTAATCCAAGAAATAAATATTCCCATTATGAAAATGAAACTAAATAAAACGATTAACATTAATTTCCCTTGTAATAATTCTAGTTCTTTAAATGTTTGGTCTAAATAAAACAGAACAACTCCCATACCAATGAGCGCAATAGTTGCCCCAATAATTCCCAATCGAACACTTCCCCATATAAAAGGTCGTCTGATAAACGATTTAGTTGCTCCAACCATCTGCATTGTTTTTATGGTAAATCGCTTTGCATAAACAGAAAGTCGGATAGAGCTGTTAATTAATAAAATAGCAATTAACAAGAAAATACTACTGATTACTAGTACCCAAAAACTAATTTTTTTTACATTTTCTGATAACTTAGCAATTAAAGGTTGATCATAAACTACATCGTCTACAAATTTTTTATTTTTAATTTCAAAGGTAATTTCTTCAATTATGGCTGGACTTACAAATTTTGCAATTAAGTGAACATCAATACTATTTTGTAAAGGATTATATCCTAGATAGTCAGTGAAATTTTCTCCAATGGTTTCACTATGTTCTTCCGCCGCTTGTTCTTTTGATACATATTCTGCAGATTTTGTATATTCTGCCATGGCTAAGCTTTGTTTTAGCTGGGTTACTTCTACCTCTTTAGCATCGTTTTTTAGGAATATAGTAACTGCAATTTGTTCTTTAAAAAAATCGCCAACACGTTTAGAATTTAAAACTAAAAGCCCTAATAATCCCAATAAAAACAATACGAGAGAAACACTTATTACAACAGAAAAGTAAGAAGAAATTAACCTTCTTTTTTGGTATTTTTCAAATGAAGATGACATAAAAAAATTAATTTATAAAGTAAAAATACAATTAAATTTAGGTTTGAGTTTAAAAAAATTATGCTTTCAAATAATAAATTACCAACTTTTATTTTTTTAGTTTCTGTAATAGAAACGTTTAAGCTTTTGTCTTTCATACAATACTCTTAAATTTGTAACCATAAATAATTTTTAAAGAATATTATTTAAAATGTTATTGAAGCTATTTTTATTCTAGCATTTTATTTTTTCATGTGTATGAGCAATTATCATTTCAACGAGATTGAAGCCAAATGGCAAAAGTTTTGGTCTGAAAACCAAACGTTTAAAGCTGAAAACCAAAGTGACAAACCTAAATATTATGTTTTAGATATGTTTCCTTATCCATCAGGAGCTGGATTGCATGTTGGTCATCCGTTAGGCTATATAGCCAGTGATATTTATGCTCGTTATAAAAGACATCAAGGATTTAATGTACTACATCCTCAAGGGTATGACTCTTTTGGATTACCTGCCGAGCAATATGCCATACAAACTGGGCAACATCCTGCAAAAACGACTAAAGAAAATATATTGCGCTATAGAGAACAATTAGATAAGATCGGTTTTTCTTTTGATTGGAGTCGAGAAGTGCAAACTTCGGATCCAGCCTACTATAAATGGACACAATGGATTTTTATTCAATTATTTGAATCTTGGTATTCCAAACAACAGGAACAGGCACTTCCTATTACCCAACTAATTGATATTTTTGAAAAAGAAGGAAATATTGGCTTAAATGCAGAATGTGACCCGAATCAATCTAATTTTACAGCAGAAATTTGGAATAATTTCTCTGATGAAAAAAAACAAAAAGTTTTATTAAACTACCGTTTAACTTACTTGGCAGAAACTGAAGTTAATTGGTGTCCTAAATTAGGAACTGTATTAGCAAACGATGAAATTATAAGCGGAGTTTCTGAACGAGGTGGTTTTCCTGTGATAAAGAAAAAAATGACTCAATGGAGTATGCGTATTTCTGTTTATGCAGAACGACTTTTAAAAGGATTAGATGCTTTAGATTGGAGTGAATCTCTAAAAGAAACACAGCGTAACTGGATTGGAAAATCAGTTGGTGCTGCAGTTGATTTTAAGGTTTTAGACGATAAAAGTGAAGTTAAAGGATTAACCCTAAAAACTTTTACCACAAGACCTGACACCATTTTTGGTGTAACTTTTTTAACATTGGCTCCAGAACACGAGTTAGTCGATAAAATTACAACTACTGCACAACGTATTGAGGTGAAAAAGTATATCACCACTACCGCAAAGAAAAGTGAAAGAGAACGAATGGCAGATGTCAAAAATATCACTGGGGTTTTCACAGGAGCCTATGCTATACACCCATTTACTAAAGAGTTAATCCCTATTTGGATTGGTGATTATGTTTTGGCTGGATATGGTACAGGAGCTGTCATGGCTGTTCCCTGTGGAGATCAAAGAGATTGGGATTTCGCAAAGCACTTTAATATTCCAATTCAAAATATATTTGAAGATATTGATATCTCAGAGCAAGCTTATACCCCAAAAGAGGGTATAGTAATTACAAATAGTGATTTTGTAAACGGTTGTTCTTATTTAGATGCAACTAATAAAGTTATTGAAGAGTTAGAGAAAAGATATTGTGGTACAAAGGAAATCAATTATCGTTTGCGCGATGCAGTTTTTTCTAGACAGCGATACTGGGGAGAACCCTTTCCGGTATATTATAAAGGGGGATTACCACAAATGATAGATGAAAAGTTTTTACCAATTCGTTTGCCAGAGATTGAGAAATATTTGCCAACAGAATCTGGTGAACCCCCTCTTGGTCGAGCAAGTATTTGGGCTTGGGACGCTTCTGAGAATAAAATTGTTTCTAATGATCTTATTGATCATCATAAAGTATTCCCACTAGAATTAAATACCATGCCAGGTTGGGCAGGAAGTAGTTGGTATATGTTTCGTTACATGGACGCTTTAAATAAAGATGAATTTTTATCAAAAGAAGCAATGGATTATTGGAAAAATGTTGATTTATATATTGGAGGAAGTGAACATGCAACCGGACATTTATTATATAGTAGATTTTGGGTAAAGTTTTTAAAAGATAGGGGTTTTTTAAGTGTTGAAGAGCCTTTTAAAAAATTGATTAACCAAGGTATGATTTTGGGAGAAAGCGCATTTGTTCACAGAGTTAAGGGTGAAAATAAATTGGTCTCTATCGGCCAAATAGGAAATTTAAAAACACAACCAATTCATGCCGATGTGTCTTTTGTTAATACTTCTAACGAGTTGGATATGGAAGCATTTAAAAATTGGCGACCAGAATTTAAAGATGCTGAGTTTGTAACCGAGGAAGATCGTTCTTTTAAGGTGAGTAGAGAGGTTGAGAAAATGTCTAAATCAAAATACAATGTAGTAAATCCAGATGATATTTGCGAACAATACGGAGCTGATACTTTACGGATGTATGAAATGTTTCTAGGACCCTTAGAACAAGCTAAACCCTGGAGTACAGCTGGAATTACTGGGGTATATTCTTTCTTAAAAAAGACTTGGAGGTTATTTCATTCTGGAATAGAAGATAGTTTCTTAGTATCAGATCAGGCAGCGTCCAAAGATAGTTTGAAAATACTACATAAAACCATTAAAAAAGTAACAGAAGATATTGAAAATTTTAGTTTTAATACTTCAGTATCTACATTCATGATTGCTGTAAATGAACTAAGTGCACAAAAATGTAATTCTAAAGAAGTATTGGCTCCTTTACTGATATTGTTATCACCATATGCACCACATATTTCTGAAGAACTGTGGAGTAAATTAGGTAATAAAGAAAGTATATCGACGGCACCATTTCCAAAATTTGAAGAAAAATATTTAACAGAAGATATCAAAAAGTATCCTGTATCTTTTAATGGAAAAATGCGATTTACTTTAGAACTTCCAATAGACATGACTAAAGATGAAATTGAGGCTGTCGTAATGTCACATGAGAAAACGATTCATTATCTGGATGGAAGAACACCAAAGAAAGTGATTGTAGTTCCTGGAAAGATTGTAAATATCGTAGGTTAGCTTTTTAAGAATATTTTCGACTTATTTAGAATAATAATTTTAAAAATTATTTTGCATAGTGTTTGCAGTGTTTAAATTAAAAAATTAATTAAATTAAGTCCACTTAGTGGTAAGAAATATGGGAGGATATTATTTATTGGCAGGAATCATCTTTTTAGTGAGTATGTATGTTAGCAACCAATTAAAAAGTAAATTTAAAAAATATTCAAAAATTCAACTTAAGAATGGATTGAGTGGTAAAGAAATTGCTGAAAAAATGCTTTCAGACAATGGTATTAATGACGTTCAAGTTGTTTCAGTTAAAGGAAAATTAACAGACCATTACAATCCAGTTAACAAAACAGTCAATTTAAGTGATGCCGTTTATGCTCAACGAAATGCTGCTGCTGCTGCTGTAGCTGCTCACGAATGTGGTCATGCAGTTCAACATGCAACAGCATATAGCTGGTTAACTTTGCGTTCGCAAATTGTACCAGCAGTAGGATTTTCAAGTAAGATGTCGAATTTTATGATTATGGCAGGATTGATTTTAATGTACTCAGGAAGTACCTTGGGGTCGATGTTATTTTTAGCTGGGATTGTACTTTTTGCAATGACTACTTTATTTACGTTTATAACCTTACCAGTGGAATTTGATGCTAGTAATCGCGCATTATCTTGGTTAGAGAATAAAAATATGGTAACACAAGAGGAACATGCTGGAGCAAAAGATGCATTGAAGTGGGCAGCAAGAACCTATGTAGTAGCAGCGTTGGGGTCTCTAGCAACACTTCTTTATTTTATAAGTATGTTTTTAGGGAGAAGATAGATATTACTCAGTCTAATTTATCAGGGTTATACCCTAAATATTCTTTTTTTTGTTCATTAAATTCTACCCCGTAGGTCTCTAACTCCTTTAAAATTGGTTCATAAACTTCTTTATCAATGGGTCTTAAAACTCCTGGGGTTGTAATTGTTTTATTCAAAATTTTTAGAGCTGCAATAGCTACTGGTAATCCTACTGTTTTAGACATGGCAGTATAGGTTTGATCTTCTCCCAAGGTAACCATACTGCTATCTATTTGATAATTTTTACCGTTTAATTCATAGCCAAATTTATGGTACATCACAATCATATCTTTATCTTCTTTGGCTAATGCCCATTTTTCCATTAAAATTTTCTGAAGCGCTTGAGCAGGGGTAGCATTTTTTATCTCTAAGTATTTTTTACTATTAAAAATATCTATTTCCTTGAGTTTTTTCCAAATTAAATCGTCTTGATCTATTTTCAAATTATGACGGAGTTTTAATTCTACTGAATCGGTTGGTGAATAGGGTAAAAATAAATTTACATATTCTCGATAAGATAAGTTTTCAGAATTAGGAATTGTGTAACTGTCATCTGTCATTCCTAATTGCACAAAAATATTCCAGGCACGACTAAAGCCAACACGTCTAATGGTACCTCTATATAAAGTTAAAATATCTTTAAACCCATAGACTTTTTGATATTTTAAAGAATTTCGGTTAGCGTAAACCTCAAATTCTCCATAACCCTTAATTTTTATTAACTCAGTACGACGGAATAACCTGTTGTATGGAATATATTTATGAAGCCCTTCTTGTAAAAATTCGGCAGCGCCTCCTTGTCCAGCTAGTACAACATTTCTAGGATTCCAGGTAAATTTATAATTCCATAAATTATCATCGCTTTCTGGAGCAATTAAACCACCAGTAAAAGATTCAAATAACATCAGTTTTCCTCCTTTATCTCTAATAGTGTCAATTACCTGCATTGCACTCATATGATCGATTCCTGGATCTACTCCTATTTCATTCATAAATACCAACCCTTTTTCTATAACCTCTTTGTTTAAGGCTTGCATTTCATCGCTAATGTAGGAGGCTGTAACTAAGTTTTTTCTATAACTGATACAATCTTTTGCTACTTCTATATGAAATCGAGCAGGTAACATAGATATAACAATGTCAGCTGATTTAACAGCTTCTTCTCGTTGTTTTTTATTGAAAACATCTAGTAAAATCCCTTTAGCATTGTGATGGTTCTTGGTCAATTTTTGTGCAGACTCTAGGGAAATATCCCCAATGGTGATATGCAAATTTTCAGAACTTGATTTTTCAATAAGATACCGTATTAAAGATGTTGTTGATCTTCCTGCTCCTATAATTAATATGTTTCTCATTGGATGTGTTTTCGTAAATTTGATGCTATATTATAACCCTACGAATTTACTAAATAATAAATATTTTAGAGATGAATTTTAATAAAAAAATTACTGTATTAGCAGCTATTATGGGAACTTTAACCATAATTATAGGAGCATTTGGTGCTCATGGTTTGAAAGAAATAGTTTCTGAAAAAACAATTACTTCTTTTGAAACAGGAGTACGTTATCAGATGTATCATGTTATTGTAATACTAATTATAGGATTCTCAGCCTTTATTGACCAAAAAACTCAAAAATGGGTGTCTCGTTTTTTTATAGTTGGAATCTTGCTATTTTCTGGATCTATTTATTTAATAGTCATGAAAGATATTTTTTTCATCAATACTAAAATCTTATCTATTGCAACACCTGTTGGTGGTTTATTTCTGATAATAGGATGGTTGCGATTGACCTATGGCATAATTGTGAATAAATAAATACAAAACTTCTAATAATGAATGGCTGTTTTTAATAGAATTATTAATTTTGCTCACAACAACAACAAAAAAAGGTTATGGTAAATAAAAACCAAACTAAAAAAAATATTTCGTTAGATAATTACGGAATTCATAATGCAAAAGTTAATTATCAACTCACTTCAGAACAATTACAAAATGATACCATATCAAAAGGGCAAGGAAAACTTGCTAATAGTGGCGCTTTAGCTATTAATACTGGGGAGTTTACTGGCAGGTCCCCTATGGATCGATTTATAGTAAAAGATCATATAACAGAGGATAAAATATGGTGGGGAGATATCAACATACCTTTTTCATCTGAAAAGTTTGATAAATTATATTCAAAAGTAGCTGCCTATCTCTCTGATAAAGAAATTTATGTGAGAGATTGTTATGCTTGTGCTGATGATAATTACAAATTGAATATTCGTGTTATTAATGAGTATTCGTGGTCTAATATGTTTTCTTATAACATGTTTTTACGTCCTTCAAATAGTGAGTTAGAGGATTTTAAAAAAGAATGGCTAGTTGTAAATGCTCCGGGATTCAGAGCAGATTCAGAAATAGATGGTACTCGTCAACATAACTTTGCAATTTTAAATTTCACAAAAAAAATTGCTTTAATAGGTGGAACCGGTTATACAGGTGAGATTAAAAAGGGAATTTTTTCTGCACTAAACTTTATTCTTCCAGTTTTTAAAAATACGATGCCAATGCATTGCTCTGCAAATGTTGGTAAAGATGGTGAAACAGCAATTTTCTTCGGTTTATCAGGAACCGGTAAAACAACACTTTCGGCAGACCCAGATAGAAAATTAATTGGCGATGATGAACACGGATGGACTTCTGAAAATACTGTTTTTAATTTTGAAGGCGGATGCTATGCAAAGGTTATTAATCTATCAGAACAAAATGAACCTGACATTTACAAGGCAATTAAACCTGGAGCTATTCTCGAAAATATAGTAATGGACAAAGATGGCACTGTTGATTTTGATGATATTTCTATAACTCAAAATACTCGTGTTAGTTATCCTATTGACCATATTGAAAATATTCAGGTCCCCTCTATTGGTAAAAACCCAAAAAATATATTTTTCTTAACTGCGGATGCGTTTGGAGTTTTACCTCCAATTTCGAAATTGACTCCAGGTCAAGCTGCCTATCATTTTATTAGCGGCTATACAGCAAAAGTTGCTGGAACGGAGGCTGGAGTAAATGAACCTTTACCAAGTTTTTCAGCTTGTTTTGGAGCTCCATTTATGCCTTTACATCCAACAAAATATGCTGAAATGCTCAGTAAAAAAATGCAAGAAGCAGGAGTGACAGTTTGGCTAGTAAATACTGGTTGGACTGGGGGTCCTTACGGTGTGGGTACTAGAATGAAGTTAAAATATACACGGGCCATGATTACAGCGGCTATCGATGGCTCTTTGGAAAAAGCAAATGCTGATAATTACCATATTCACTCAGTTTTTGGTCTGCAACAACCTAGAAACTGCCCAAATGTCCCTTCGGATGTGTTAAGTCCAAGGGCAACATGGGGTAACGATAAAGGATATTATGAGACAGCGCATAAATTAGCAGCATCTTTTAAAGAAAATTTTAAAAAATTTGAATCCTATGCTAATGAAGAAATCATGGCTGGAGCACCACCACTAGGATAGGAATTTCTTAATTAGATTTTTTATTTACAGCTTTGATGTATTTTTCTAAGGCCATTGTCATTGAAGGGGTCTCTGGAGTTGGAGCTTGAATATCTACACGTAATCCCTTTTCAGTTGCTGCTTTAACTGTTGTATTCCCAAATACAGCAATTCTTGTATCATTTTGTTCAAAGTCAGGAAAATTTTCAAAAAGGGATTTTATTCCGCTAGGGCTAAAAAATACTAAAATATCATAATATACATTTCTTAAATCAGAAAGATCACTGACCACAGTATTGTAGAATATTGCTTTTTTCCAATTAACTTCAAGTGCATCCATTTTTTCTGGAATATCAGCTTTTAATTTATCTGAGGATGGAAGAAGAAATCTTTCTGTTTTATATTTTTTAATAATCGGTGTTAATTCTGAAAAAGTTCTTTTACCAACATATATTTTACGTTTTCTGTAAACCACGTATTTCTGTAAATAGTATGCTACCGCTTCACTTTGACAAAAATATTTCATCGCGTCTGGAACTTTATATCGTAATTCCTCAGCTATTCTAAAATAATGATCAACAGCGTTTCTACTTGTTAATATGATTGCAGTAAATTTAGTAAGGTCAACTTTTTGTGCGCGTACATTTTTACTTGTAACTCCCTCAACATGTATGAAACTTCTGAAATCAATTTTCACCTTTTGTCTTTCAATCAAATCAAAATAAGGAGAGTTTTCGACCTTTGGCTCAGGTTGGGAAACTAAGATAGTTTTCACTTTCATACAAGACGACTTTAATTATTAACCTATTTTAAACTAATACTTTGTATAGTATCAAATAAGGTGAAATTTCAAGAGCGCAAATATACAATAAAAAATAAAAAAAATTATCAAAAATTAGACTTCTGTAATTTTTATAATTGATAAACAAAGTAAATAGATTTAGTAGAATAATAAACCCACTGAATATAATTAGTAATTCTATATTGGTTTCAATAGAAAAATAAAAAATAAAATTTAAAGCTATTAGAGATAAGGAGATAAAATTTCTATAACTAAGTTTAGTAAAAATATACTTATTAATCATTATTTCTATGTCAAAAATAGTGCCAATTAATTTTTCAATACCAGTCTTAATTATAATAAAAAAAAAAGAAGCTAATACAATTTTGATAAAAATCGTAGCGCCAAATTTTCCTTTTTCCAAAAAAAATAAATTAATAAATAATGATAAGGTAAGCACTTGAATTAAAAAAAACAGCACACTAAATGGATGTTTTAACTCCTCAAATTTCCCCTTTGTTAAAAAATAATTATTTGATATCGGTAATTTTATAAAATCATCAAATCGTTTAGGATAAACAATTTTTAAAATAGTAACTAGGACAATACATCCAATTAAAATGAAAGTAATCCAGTCAAGTGATTCTATGGTCCTATCAATATATTGCATATTTTAATAAAGATTATAAAGGTAGAATTTTTATATGTAATATGAAGACTCATTTATAATTTCGTTTACAATAAATTAACCTAAAAAAGTTACATTTGTTTAAAATATAATGTATGTCTAACTCTTTGGTAATTATACCAACCTACAATGAAATTGAAAATATAGAGCGATTAATTCGTAATATACTTTCATTACCAAAAGAGTTTGATATTCTCATTGTTGACGATAATTCTCCTGACGGAACTTCTGATACTGTTCAACATTTAATTGACGAGTTTCCAGATAAGTTATTTCTTGAAAAAAGAATGAATAAGTTAGGTTTAGGGACTGCCTATATTCATGGTTTTAAGTGGGCTCTAACAAAAAGCTATAAATATATTTTTGAGATGGATGCCGATTTTTCCCACAACCCCGATGATTTATGGAGACTCTATGAAGCTTGTGATAGAGATGGTGCAAGTTTGTCCATAGGGTCTCGATACAAAACAGGGGTAAATGTTGTTAACTGGCCAATGGATAGGGTCTTACTTTCTTGGTTAGCATCCAAATATGTTAGATTTATAACTGGTATGAGTATATCTGATACAACAGCAGGATTTGTATGCTATAAACGTGAGGTTTTAGAAAAAATTAATTTAGAAAAAATTCAATTTGTAGGCTATGCTTTTCAGATAGAAATGAAGTTTAAAGCATACCTTCATAAATTTAAAATTATAGAGGTCCCTGTTATATTCACAGATAGAACAAAGGGAGAATCAAAAATGAGTGGAGGAATCATTTCAGAAGCAATATTTGGAGTTATTTCAATGAAATTTAAAAGTTTATTTACCAAATACGAGATTTAATGAAGAAGACATTAATAAAGAACGCTAGGCTTGTCAATGAGGGTAAAATCAAAAAAAGGGATGTTTTGATAGATGGTGATATCATTTTAAAAATTTCGAAGTATATAAACCTTAAAGCAACTGACGTTAACATAATCGAAGCTAATAATAACTACTTAATTCCAGGATTAATTGACGATCAAGTTCATTTTAGAGAACCAGGTTTAACTCATAAAGGAACCATAGAAACCGAATCGAAAGCAGCAGTAGCAGGAGGCATTACTTCCTTTATAGAAATGCCCAATACTGTCCCACAAAGTACTACAATAGCGAGGCTTGAGGAGAAATTTTTAATTGCAAAAAATACTTCTTGGGCAAATTATAGCTTTATGTTTGGTGGTACAAATGATAATTTAAATGAAATATTAAAGGTAGATCCTAAAAATGTAGCAGGATTAAAATTATTTTTAGGGTCATCAACAGGAAATATGCTCGTTGATAATCCAGAAGTATTAGAGGAAATATTTAAGAAAACAGACTTATTAATTTCTGTTCATTGTGAAAATGAAAAAACCATTAAAAATAATTTGGATGCCTATCTTGACAAATATGGAGAAGATATTCCTGTAGAAATGCATCCTAAAATTAGAAATGAAGAAGCTTGTTATATTTCCTCTTCAAAGGCTATTGAACTTGCAAAAAAAACGGGTGCAAGGCTTCATGTATTTCATCTTTCTACCCAAAAAGAAACAAATTTATTTTCAAATCATAAACCGCTTTCAGAAAAGAAGATTACTGCTGAAGTATGTGTTCACCACTTATGGTTTTCAGATGAAGATTATAAAACAAAAGGGACACACATTAAATGGAATCCAGCAATAAAAAGTAAAAAGGATAGAGAGGGTTTATGGGAAGCATTATTAGACGACCGTATAGATGTAATTGCTACAGATCATGCGCCTCATACAGTTGAAGAAAAAAGAAACAAGTACACACAGGCACCATCTGGTGGCCCATTGGTGCAACATGCTTTGGTTGCATTACTAGAAATGTATCATAAGGGAAAAATATCGTTGGAAAAAATAGTAGAAAAAGCCTGTCATAACCCAGCAATATTATTTCAAATTAAAGAAAGAGGATATATACGTGAGGGGTATAAAGCTGATTTAGTATTAATTGATTTAGAAAGCCCTTGGACTGTTCACAAAGAAAATATTTTATATAAATGTCACTGGTCTCCATTTGAAGGTACAACTTTCAAATCTAAAATTACTCATACTTTTGTGAATGGAACTTTAACCTATGAAAATTTTAAATTTCCTAATAAAAGTATTCCTCAAAGGCTAACATTTAATCGTTCATAATGAATTTATCCGAAAAAAAAACACGTACTGTTTCCAATTCTAAATTTTATTTGAGAATATTTTGCTTGATTTTTTTTATTGGCTGTTTGGTTTCTTGTCAGGATGTGCAAAAACCTAAAAAGCCTGCTAATTTAATCTCTCAAGAAATTATGGTGGATATTCTTACAGATGTCTATATTAGTAATGCAGCTAGAAATGTAAATAATAAATTATTAAGAAATTTAAATATAAAATTAGACTCTGTGATTTATAGTAAATATAGATTGGATAGTCTTCAGTTTGCGTTGAGTAATAATTATTATAGTTCGAATTTAGATATTTATAGAAATTTATTAGTAAAAGCACAAGAAAAACTTAAGCTCCTTCAAATAGAAAAAGACAGCATGTATAGAGCAGCAACGAAGCAAGATTCAATCATAAATAGTCTGAAAAGAGAAGCAGTTAAAAATGCAAGAAAAAAGGGATCAAAATAATCAAAGATTGAAGTCAGCTCTATAATTTCTTGCCACCCTTTCTATTGTTTTATCCAAATTCCTAAAGCTAAAGTTCTTAGTATTTGTAATTTTTGAAGCATCATAAAAAGACTTTTTAAACAAACTTCTAACGGTTGATTTTAATAATTTTCTTCTAGTTTTAAATAATTTATTTAAAAACCAATCATAACTTGCAAAAGTTAACATAAGTGTTTTACTGATTAATAGTTTTGGAGCTTTTCTATTTAATTTATTTGAAATTTTAGCGAGTAGCTTCTCGTACAAAATATTTTCTCCTACTAAAATATAAGCTTGATTTTTTAGTTCACTTTTAGTTAAATATATCATTGCCTTAACAACATCCTTTACATCCACTATTCCGATTCCACCCGGGGTATAAAATTTTAAACCTTTTGCAATGGTTCTAAAAATACCACCACTCGCAGAGCTCCAAATACCTTCTCCAATAATAACTCCAGGCTGAACAATTATTGCGTCTAAACCTTCTTGAGAGCCTCGCCACACTTCCATTTCAGCTTGATGTTTTGTAATACTATAGACGCTATTACGATCATTGGGATTAAATTCACACTCTTCTGTTATAAGAGATTTATTTTCAGATTTACCAAGCGATGCTACCGAACTAATGTAACATAGTTTAATTACTTTTTCAGAAATACAATAATTAACTACATTAGCGGTTCCTTCTACGTTTACTTTTTTAAGTTTTTTAAAATGTCTAGGGTTAAAACTAATATATGCAGCACAGTGGTATACATAATCTATATTTTTAAAAACTACTTCTAATGATAAAATATCGGTAATATCAGCTATTTGCCAATCAATTTTATTAAATAGTATCTCTACTTTACTCGTGTAGTAAGAAAACACTTTTTTAACAGCATTTAAGTCACTTGTTTCTCTGTAAATAGCTCTTACCTCTTCATTATTATCTATAAGAGTAAATAATAAATGCGCTCCAACTAAACCAGTACCGCCAGTTACTAAAATCATAAGTCTAATTTAAGGTTTTTTAAATTAATGTTTTATCTTAAAATATAGAAATATATCTTTGTTAAAATTTATAATTATGAAGTTGAAAAATTTTGTTGAGGAGTTAAGATGGAGAGGAATGATTCACGATGTAATGCCAGATACTGAGATGTACCTCTTGAAACAGATGCGTTCAGCATATATTGGATTTGACCCTACGGCAGATTCACTTCATATTGGTAATTTAGTTCCTATTATGCTATTGGCATTTTATCAGCGAAGTGGTCACAAACCAATAGTTTTAGTAGGTGGTGCAACAGGAATGATTGGTGATCCCTCGGGGAAATCTAATGAACGAAATTTATTGGATGAGAAAACACTTCATCATAATCAAGAATGTGTCCATAAACAATTAGCTCAATTCCTAGATTTTTCATCTGAAGTAGAGAATAATGCAATAATATTAAATAATTCCGATTGGATGAAGGAGTTCTTTTTCTTAGATTTTATTCGTGATATAGGTAAACATATTACGGTAAATTATATGATGGCTAAAGATTCAGTAAAAAGTCGTTTAACTGGAGAGGGAGCCGATGGAATGTCATTTACTGAATTTACATATCAAATGGTTCAAGGATATGATTTTCTTCACTTATTTAGAAACCATGATTGCACCTTACAAATGGGTGGGAGTGATCAATGGGGAAATATTACTACTGGAACTGAGTTAATACGTAGAATTGATGGAGGTAAAGGGTATGCCCTTACCTGCCCTCTGATTACTAAAAATGACGGAAGTAAATTTGGGAAAAGTGAAGGAGGAAATATTTGGTTAGATCCTAAAAGAACGTCTCCTTATAAATTTTACCAATATTGGCTTAACACAGCAGATGAAGATGCCGAAAAGTATATTAAAATATTTACTTTTTTAGATAAAGAGACCATTAATATTTTAATAGGAGATCATAAAAAAGAACCCCACAAACGCTTATTACAAAAAAGATTAGCAGAGGAAGTAACGGTAACAGTTCACAATGAAGTTGCATTAGATAATGCAATTAAAGCATCTAACATGTTATTTGGAAGATCTACCTCTGAAGACCTTATAGGTCTAGATACAACTACTTTTTTAGATGTTTTTGAGGGAGTTCCTCAAGCAGAAATATCTAGATCAGAAATAGAAATAGGAATTGATATAATTGGAGCCTTATCTGAAAAAACAGGTTTTTTAAAATCGAATAGTGAGGCTAGAAGAGCTTTGAAAGAAAATTCTGTTGCTGTTAACAAAATTAAAGTTTCTGAGGGTTTCTCAATAGATTCCTCAAATTTAATTAATGATCAATTTGTTCTTTTACAAAGAGGGAAGAAAAATTATTTTATTTTAAAAATTGTATAACTGTTTTTAAAAATAAAAGATAAATGGAATTAGAAATAGGTTAATAAGATACTTTATAAAAAATTATTTTGCTTTCTCAAGAGTGAAAGAAAATTCTGATCCAATTCCAATTTGACTCTCTACATATATTTTTTCGTTGTGAGCATCTAAAATATGCTTAACGATTGACAAACCTAAGCCACTTCCTCCTTGTTCTCTTGATCCGCTATTATCTACTCTATAAAATCGTTCAAATAATCTTGGTATTTTATCATTCTCGATCCCTTCTCCATTATCAGTTATTCTAATTAATATCTTATTCATTACTAGATTTTCTATACTAATTTCAGTAGTCCCGTTGGTTCTACCATACTTGATAGAATTCACAATTAAGTTAGAAAGTACTTGTTGAACGCGGTCTTTATCAGCTATTACAAAAATAGGTTTTGTATACTGTTTGTCAAATGTAAATAAAATATCATTTTTTGAGGCTTTCATTTCAAGCAATTCAAAGACATTTTTTATTAATTCAATAATATTGAACTTTTCTTTCATTAGACTCAGTTCTCCAACTTCTAATTTAGTAATCATGTCTAAATCTTTAATAATAAAAATTAAACGCTCCACTCCTTTACTAGCTCTTTCTAAATACTTTTTTCTTAATTTTTTATCATTTACAGCTCCATTAATTAAAGTTTCAATATAGCCC
>Ga0213862_10000158_pt1 | contig 28116 bp, 11 predicted proteins | sample PICome_7_FD_160092 | JGI IMG/M metagenome (GOLD analysis project Ga0213862, IMG submission 160092) | Coastal seawater microbial communities near Pivers Island, North Carolina, United States - PICO266 | ecosystem: Environmental > Aquatic > Marine > Coastal | place: USA: North Carolina... | reverse complement strand
GTAATGCTCGTAAATCACTGGTGGAGCCCCTTTGAACCCAATCATCGGATGGTGAATTCCTGTAATACACATACACTTCTGAAAAACTATGATAATCGGTTAAAAAGTTTTTCTCATTTATTGGTCTCTGTGAATTGTAGTTATTTATACTATTCACCCATTGGTGTATATGACTCTGAGCCCTTCGGCCATATGTTTCACTCCCTCCTTCCCAATTTGATAGACCCCCAGAAGCAAATTCACCCCATAGATGTCTTCTTGTTACCATAAACTTACAATCTTTGGATGTTGATAAAATCTCACCAAAACCAAAATTTGTTTCACCCCTCTGATTAATTCGTGTATTGTTTACATCGGTGTTATCGCCCCCGTCGTTTTTTCGAATGAACGCATTCATATAAAACATTCCATATTCATTAGATGCTTGAGGGGGTGGTAGTCGTTCCCCACTCCTGATGTCCAAATTGAATTCTGGACTTATATTTCTAGTTGACCAGGGTTCCGAAACGGTGTTAGGGTAAACCGTGAAAAGTAATGGGGAATACATGTGGAGCATGGGGACACCTCTCCAGAAATCTCCAGTGGTTTTAGGTGTTTCGGGGTGTAAAGGTAACACGGCATCTGTGTGACCTTGACCACTTACATTAGAATCCCAGTCTGGGACGGACACCACACCATTGATTTCATATTCATAATTGGTGGCCGAGTCCTGGGTAGCTTGTGGAACCATTGTGCCAAATGCAGTATCATTCACATCATATCTCCCAAAACTGTTCGTCGACGGTAAACTTACAGCCGTTACTACCTCCTTACTTCCACCAAGTGTAGCAACTTTAACACCGTCGGTTCTCGTGTCATATGCGACGAAGGAACCATCACTCGCGACTTTGACACTCAGACCCAACATTTCACGTTTCCGTTCATCCACGTTACTGACTCCATACACACCTTTTAGACTTTCAGACATATCAGAATACTTTGTTCCAAGTGGTTCCCATCCCATACTGAAATGATCATAATTAGGAGACCACGAAGAATTTCTTTTATACAACGTCCATGAGGATGCACCAGCTCTATTCGGTAACGCGTGCATACGCTCATTCGTTGTATGATAGGTATTCGTAGTTATGATATCTACCGGGTTCGACAGATATCCGGGAGAACCGACACACAAATACTGACCATCACCGGAAAGACTTATTGAGGCACCACTGAACATGTTTGCCTCAGCCCTTTGATTGAGAACTAAGTTAGAGATCTTTGTGCCTGTATACCCATAAGCGTAATACATATCCTGTAAATTGGGATTCGATACATACTTCGGGACAATCATTCCTCCACTTTGCACCCAAGCATCTGCATTGACATTGTAATTGAAAACGATTGCAGCCCCACCAGTTATATTAGTATGGTTAATATGTTCCCTGAATTTTATCATCGGCAAACCGACAGCTAAGACTGTTCCGTCGTGTGAGATATCAAGCACGAGTCCGGTGGTATCAAACTCTATATATTCGTTACCCACCGGACCTCTCGGTGAGACACGATCACCGGGCTCTACCAACCCTGAAGTCTCTTCTTGGGGTAGGTTAATTGATTGCTTATTCAAGTTGATGTCTGACCCGAGCTGTCCCCATCCACCTGAGATTGACGTCGTTGTTGGTGAATAAATATTTACATTTCTGGAATCCATCAGTGTTAAAATCTTTGTGCCATCACCACTAATTTTTGTAGATATGACTGGTGAAGTTACTGAGGTCATACCACTACCGTGTTCAACCCATGTATTATTAAAGTATTTGTAATACACGACTTTCTGACCGCCAGTGTACGTGGCACCAGAGTTGGTGACAAAGTAATTACCGTCACTTGAGATTGATACAATCCTACCAAACTCCGGCTCGCTACTGTCTCGCAACAGTGGTGACCCCTTTAGAATGTAAGCGTCACCGGATAATTCAAACACAGACACATGACCGCGATATGAGGTGTTGACTATTGGTGATCCAACTATAATATGCGTACCATCTTTTGAAATATCAACTGAATAGCCATATAATTGCCCAATCTCTAAAACTTGACCATCTGTTAATTCATGTAAACTTGTAGCCTGTGTATGCTCCTGCCAAGTTGTATTTGTATAATTGAAAACACGCACATTTCCACTCACAATCATGGTATCCCCTGGTATTCCAACTACTAGTCTAAGACCATTACCAGACATGGCAATACTGAATCCCGGGGAACTTTGAGACTTTGTGATATCGATCACCGAACCATATTGAACCCATCCAGCTGGATAGACATTTTGACTATACTCATACGTGTAGATCAACCCACGCCCCGACGTGTATTGACTTATGGCAAGTTTAGTTCCATCTTCGGATAAAACGAGCCCTCCGATAGTGTATTCATTTATTTGAAAAATTATAGGGTTGCCAAACGTCGACCACGTATTGTTCTGAAATTTCTTAACAACCAATGACGGACGTATTTCTACATTTACATACCTAACGGCGTAACCATTGATTCCATCCGAACTCTGTGCCTTATACACGATCGCCTTCCTTGTAGAGGTGGATATTGGGAACGTGGGATCGATAGTCTTGCTCAAAGCATCCCCTGAGTTATCTGAAGTAAACCCCGGATCTGTGAAATTTTCAGTCGAACTTATACTAAACTCGGAAAACCCGGTCAACGTTATGACTGGGGTTCGCAAAGGTGAAATCGTATTCTGTATTTCAACACTGACATTAAAGGTAGAGAAAAACGTGTTATACAAATGCAATCTTCCTCTTACTTGATCACCAACATTCAGTGTTCCGGAACTGATGGCCGTTGTTGTTTTTACTTTATTTGTGTATACAGTGCCCGTGGAATTACTGTATGACTCCCCCTGCCCAGAACCGTCGGATGTAAAATTAATACTAGACGAAAATCCGTTATCCGTGAAAATCTGTATTGACATGTATTGCCAATTTCCAGCTACAGGTATTGTTCCATTAAGTGTAATAGTTAATTTATAGTTTTCAGGTGAGAAATCATCGAAATTTGTTGGAACTGTGAAAAGTGCAAAGTCTTGAGATCTCCAGGTCCCTGTCCAACCCGCAAAACTAGGTCCATAAGGTATGTTTGTTGTTGAAAACGATCCAGTAAAGGTTTCAACTTGAGGCAGAACTTTTACGATTCTGATCTGTTGGGAAGTCGGTGTTTGATACATCACCACATGATCACCTTCCACAGTTGTGTCAAAATCATCACCCGAAACAGTCACGACGTCGTTCGGGTCGTCGGGGTCACTGTTGTATGTAAACCCCGGGTCAGTCCAAGTCTCTCCATATGAAGTAGTCACCCTATCACCACCGATAAGTGTAATGATTTTATAATCAATCAGACCAGGAGTTGTGTATGCGGCGATGACACCATTATGGGATAATGCATTCTTTCCATCACCGGAATTGAAAAAGTCTATTTCTTTCAGTAGTGAACCCGAATTCACTCTGTAAATTGAGGTGGTGTTATCGGAATCGGTGGTGATAAACCTTTGTCCATCTTCTGAAAAATCACCAGCCTCTAAAGTTATAGACGAACCCAAAACGGGCCCGGTATGTTGAACTGAGAAGACTTCAACAATCGTCTCTGTGTCTATAAACCTATACACCGAAAGCTTTTCACTGTGACCAAACACAACAGTTTTACCATCTTTTGATGTAGCCATACTTCTGGGTCTGTATTTGGATTCATTCACTTGTGAATATCGATACTCATTTGTTGTGGATGTAGATGTCCCAACAAGTATATCCGGAGCGTTCGATTTGTATTCCTGACCAAATAAATGAATGTTGTGAACTTGAACTGGGGTAGTTGATGGATCGGGTGAATAGTGGGTAGCATCATATAGTGCCCTGATGGGAGTAATCGGTAAGCTGAAAGTGTTGTTATTTAGATATGATTCTTCATACCTCAAAAAAGGTGTCGATGCTGGAGTTAATACATTGTTATTGATTCCGTATACTGATATTTTTGTAGTGTCATCATCCACAGTGGTCATGACAGATAGTTTATTTCCATCTTGTGAAAGGTTGATGGAGGTTGCGAACAGCTCATCTGTGCTCGTTATTTCTTGACCATACTGGGTAAGGATTGGAGGAAATACAGTGTCGTCAATGTCATACACACCAACAGTGCCTGAACGACCATCTCTGGGAAACGTTCCAGGATTTAACCCATAACACACTGCGACCCGCTTCCCATTACCAGAGAGATGCATACTCGAATTATTCGCACCATTCCATGGGGCTTCTAGTTGTCCGATTCTATAGTTACCAATACCCGGATCAATAACATCGACTATACGGCTGAGGGAATTGGAAATGTTCCCCCCAGCGTCTTGTGCAGTATATGTTAAAGTATAAGAATCTGCTACATTGCTGTTTACAGATCCTTGAGTGATGAATGGCGTCTCTGCATCATCTCTTATCACCCCCGGTTCCGTGTAGACGGTATCTTTTTCGTGTCTAAACAAAGATGGTCCATTTAGTGAAAGTACTGGTGGCACAAAATCTGAAGCTGTGATCTGACTCGTCTCATCAGAAAATACTTGAACCAAGCCGGCACCAGATCCAGAAAGGGGTGAAGTAATAGTCATTCTGGAACCATCCTCAGAGCTTGACAGTGAATATCCAAATTTTGAATCCAGTTCAGAAGACGTGATCACTTGATCACTGATGACTACCCATTCAGAATTCACATATTGGTAATTCGTCACACGCCCCTTTTTTGTATAAACCATTATCTTCGAGCCATCTCCAACCAAATGAATGGATGATCCAAGTTCATCATTCACATTTTCCCCGACAATCGGACTGCCTTTCACAGTGGGTGGTGTTGTCGTCGCGTCATATACCAAGACGCGGCCCCTTTTATTGTTGTAAAATGGAGCTCCAGCTGCGAATATTTGCCCATTATTCGAGATTGTGACACACCACCCAAAACGTTCACCGAAAGTTATAGGCTGTGCAAAAATGGGAACATTTCCACCAATGTATGAAGATATTTTGACATAACCAGGGCCAGCGGTTGGTGCGCCAAAAACAACAACATTATTAGTGGACGAAATATCTACGGTATAACCAAACTGATGTTCAATCTGATTGTTTGTAAATGACTTTGAACTTTCGGAATACCAATCCATACTAAACGTAAATGTATGCACTTCACCTACACCCGTGTTCACACCAAATACTTTGCGCGGTTCCCCCACGGTCACGTAAGAACCGGTGTTATTCAAAGAAACTGACCAACCAAACTTACCACCAGCTGAACCACTCAAATCAGACCCAATTTGGGTCCAAGTCGAGTCACTGTATTCATAAACCCTGACCAAACCATTACCGTGGTTTGGTGCTCCCACTGCGACCCTCGAACCGTCACCAGAGAATGCCACGGAATATCCAAAATTCCCACCAGCATTTGAACCGGTAAGGGATGTCATGATATCCCAGTGTATAGTAACTGGGTTAAACACGTATATTTTGATCATGCCTCTATCATTGTCATATCCGGGTGAACTCACAACTAAGTAGTTTCCATCGTTCGACATCGACGATGACCAACCATGATTATTAGGAGTCGCGGACTCGTCATAATTTAGAATATTGAGACCCAATTGTAATAACTGACCAGATACACTTACGAGTTGGTAAGCAACATCGGATTGCTCGTTTTTAGTCACGATATACTTGATGAGATAGTCGTTTGTAACAGCCTGGTTCACTATACCCTCTGTAATAACATTTGAAGAGGTGACTACATAGTCGTAGTCGTAAACTTGGTCAACTTGTCTACGGATAATCCTGCTCCCATTGAACGTCACCGATGCTCGAGGGATATTCCAGCGATACAGTTGAAACGAAGAGTTGGATTCAGTGAACAACTTTGATCCGTCATCAGTCACAAATAGTTTTCTACCGAAACGATTTCCATCAATACTATCAGTAAATTCCTGGAGAGAAGGCATCCAAAAGGTCCCATCCCACCTGTATTGATATATCGTCCCTCTATTTACCCCTGACATTACTGAATATGTGACGATGTTACCGTCATCGGACAAGGCAACCGCGGTGCCACCATTACCATCGTAAATTTTACTCCCAAGTTGGTTCCATACACGAGTGATTTTGTTCTCACTGTAAATCTTTACACAACCATTAGTGACGTCACCGATAGCAAACCTGTTACCATCCCCAGAAAGTCTCACCGATTGTCCAAGATTGTCACCCACATTGGTTCCCAAAACAGAAGCCAGTTTTTCATCATTATCGGTGTCATATAAAAACACAGCCCCGGTGGTATAGTTATTTACTGGGACACCAAGTAACAATCTAGAACCATTAAAGTTGAGGGATCCTGTGAATTGATTTGAGACTATGCTGGAACCTAATTTAACCGGTTCTGTATAAGTGTGAAACTTGGACCAGGAATCTGTGTTGTTGGCGTATCTGTATGTGAAAACGTATGGATTTTTTGAACCAGTGGGTCGCGCTGTTCCACATGAAACTACACCTCCGTCTCCCGAGATGGCCACAAATTCACCTAAATTATCTCCAGACGCTCCATCAATGATATCACCACCCTTTTGCTCCCATTGGTTGGTGATGAAATCAAAATGATAAACCCTCACAAGACCTGTGAGTGAATCCGAGTAAGTAGGAGCTCCTATAACCACAGTCAGTCCATCTGCCGACAAATCTATGGCGGCGCCAAAACTAGAATCATCTGGACCCTCAATTTTCTGCCCGATTCTTACCCAGTCCTCTTGAATAAGATCCCATTCATATAGTCTGACTGAATTGTCGATGAAGTCACCGACTGCAAGTATGAAGCCATCTCTGGACATACATGACACAGTGCCAACTTGAGGTGTCCCATAAAATTCGGCTTCATATACAACGACTAATGTTCTTGTGATTTCTTGTTGTGAAGGAATCCCATAGCTCGAGACTGCTGTGTATTTTATCTCATATGCACCAAGTGCACTCGCGTTAACATTAGATGTGTCGATGTTCACAGTGGATAAAATACTTGTCGTCACACTTGGATCGTTAAACACACCACCGATTGGGATTTTTACTATAGCGCCCCCATTCAACGTCATCGTTGGAATAGTAGGATCATTCGTTATGACAATTCTTCTCGCTTTTGTGACGACTGACCCGAAACCATTTTGTGATGTGTATGTGATTTCATATTCCTGACCTTCTATGGTGTTATTCTCGATATCCCCAGAAATAGTCACGGATGCACCAGTATCTGTCGTAGCACCAGGTTCCAAGTAGACAGAATTAGCTTGAAGGGGGAAAGGGTTTAGACCACTAAGTGTAATAGACGGTGTGACATAGTGTGAAATTGGCTTGACTGTATACGCCGTTACACACCCCTTATCTGTCCCCCCAACGTCCTTGCGAGGTACAGATAAGCACACAATCTCACCATTTCCCGAAATTGTCACAGCTTTAGCAAACTCGTCTCGTGCACTCACACCTGACATTCTCCAACCTCTTTTCACCCACCTATCACCTTCACGTTCATATATTTCAGCATGACCTGTCTGTCTGATGCCTGTTGGGATAGGTCTAGAATTTAGAACTAAATCTTCACTATTAAATCCCGGCATGCCGTAGACTAAATGATTTCCGTCATACGACAATTTTAGATGAATGTCAATGGGACCATCTAACGTAATTGTTTGTTCAGGTAGGGGTGTGAACGTATCTGAAGATAGATCATAAGTTGTAATTCTTGCTTGATTAACTCCGGTTTCACTCACTATTAACCTGTTCGACTTAAAATCAAATGAATTTCCAAATTTGACACCAGAATCACGTCCAAGTTTACTTGAAAGTAGAAATATTGAGTTACTTACTTGATCTATGTGATACAAAAACAATAGACCTTGATCTTTGAAATCATGAGGTGCAGATACCACGAGGCGACTCCCATCTTCTGAGAGAGACAGTCGCTTACCAAACAGTCCACCATTGTTTCCACCTTCCAAGTTAAACGCGATGCGATTCCAAGACTCGGCGGAGTAATGATAGACACCCACGTACCCGCGAGTATTAAGTCCGTAAGGTGCACCTATTGCGATGAAATTTTTGTTTTTAGAGAGGCTGACAGAATACCCAAAAAAATCTCCTGCAGCTCCACCTTCAATGTCTACACCCACCTGACCCCACTGACTTGTTGTCGAGTTCCAGTCGTATACACGGACATGTCCGGTGTTTTCATTAACACCATCGTCGTTGAATACCGCACCAATCACTAGTCTGTCACCGTCATCTGAAAGAGCGATGGACCAACCGGAATAGTCTTGGGCAGCTTCACCATCAATGTCCACACCCTTCTGAACCCAGGCGTCATCAAAATTATCACGTGTGTATACACGAACACTACCTGTATTTTCATTATTGGCACCGTCATTTAGAATTGAACCGATGGCGAGAGTGAGACCATCTTCAGATATATCGGTAGACCAACCGGATAGATCAAATGAATTCTCACCGTAAATAACCTGTCCAGATCTAGCGATGATGTATTGTTCTGCACTTTTTTTAACACTTGTGAGGAGAGTTGGATCAATACCATATTTGGTACCAACTTGAAATGCAGCCGCGCTTGGAACTTTTCGACTCGTCCCCTGAAATTTGGCTTCCAAAAACTCATTAAGTGTTAAAGAAGTGTTTTGTGCGTCTTGACGTTTGATAAGGGCACCTTTCAGCTGACCAATAGACTCATTCCACGCAGCATGAGACTTACCCCTTTCCGCCATTTCTTAATGATATATTACAAATTAATCTGAGTATAATGTCCCACCCATACCATTATGTATCCTAAGGATATTGTAGTTGACGGCATATATGGGACAATTTATATTTTGTGTACAGTGTATTTTAAATGAATCGATTCTACTAAAGTTTAGAGTTCCTGTCGGCTGAAACTTACCTGCCGATAAACAAAATGGATGGAAAAACATCTGTTCTGTGTTACTTGCCGAAAAGTCAGAGTGATAGTAACACGGTATAGACGTAAAGTAGGGAACCGATCTCTTGAAATCAACTAAATCTGTGCCGTTGATTTGTAATTTTACTTTATTGATTGCTGAGACTAGTGTATTGTCAACATCTGCAATCACGTTACTACTCGCGATGTATTTGACTGGATGATTAAAAACGATATCCTGAATCTTTTGGTGATTGGGTTCATTTTTCTGAACTTGAAAAATGAGCATGTCGTTCTTCGAAGAGGCAATGAAATTTCTCTCCTCTTCATCCAGAAGAATGAAACACGCATCGATTGTATAGGTGTGATCTGGGAGATTTTCTTGCCAGTATATTTTCAGTTCAACATCATGATACTGTAGAGCAATGAGAGGTAGACAATTTTGCCAGCTCTCACAGAAGAAGAAACGAAGTGGGTAAAAGTAAGATTGAGACCCCACACCACCGTGCAAACTCGCGGGATACGTCTTGCTATACGTGTTTGCGAACAGGTCGATAGCGATTCCCTCTGAAAATTCTGAATCTTGAGTGTCAATGAGCTGACCACCAATATACAACTCGACGCGATCAATGACAGTTCTCCAATCGGTTATCAGTTGAGACCCAGTCTCGGCGTCGTCAGCGACTATGTTAACATAACTGAGCAGGTCGCCCATCTTTTGAATCCTCACAGTGGAAAAATTACCACCGGTTGGATTCTGCATAAATGTTTGATTGTGAGTGAACATGGAAAAGTTTGAATGTTTTTTGTATCTCGTATTGAAAAATGTTATTTCAGGGCTGCCTGTGATGTGTTTATCCTGTTGACCCTTCGCGACGAGTTGCGCTAATGCTCCTGTGGACATCTTTACTACTATACATCAACAAATTTTAAATCTCGTATATGCGAACATCTACCGCAGAATCTACACATACAAAGTTACCAGAATTGTCAACATTTACTCGTTTACCAAAGTCGTTGGTCCCACCCCCCACAGTGATTACTCTATCAAAAGTGATTCCAGATTTAGTCCAGTCATTTGTGAGAGTATAGATGTACGCTCGACCGTAATATTCATTTTCAGAACCAATCACTACAGTGATGTCGTCTGAAAGAGAAACAGTCTTACCAAAGTTACCAGATATATGCGACCCGATAGGTCTCCACTTGAGAGCACTGATAGCATATACCCTCACACCACCGTTAGATTCTGAACCCACAGCTAAAGTTCTTCCATCGCTGGATAAAGAAAGGGAAAATGCGTTTCTAGCACCTTCAGTCCCGTTGTCAATAACAGATCCTAAATAATCTTCCCAAGTCCCATTGACATATCTGTATACACTCGTCTTACCAACATTTACGGATGTCACAATACTATTCACAATCGTTGTTCGTGTAAATCCAGGTGAACCAATTGCGAGTATATTTCCATCCTTTGAGATGGATATAGACGTCCCTAGTAATTCCGATGGATTCTGTCCTTCTATGATATTTTCCTCAGCCCAAAACACACCATTCCACCCATAAACCTTTACAAATCCAGCCTTAAACAACGTTCCACCGTTCGTGTTTGCCTCGGGAGCGCCAACAAAAATATGGGAACCCGAATCATCAATTTCAACCTTGTGACCAAACTTACCGAGGTAGTCGACACCATACAGGTCTATACCAATCTGTTCCCAATTGTTCTCGAAGAGGGGATTTTCCTTATAGACCCTCACTAGACCGATGGTTAGATGTAAAGACATACCGATGACTATATATCGTCCATCATTTGAGAATTTCATAGAACTGACCGAAGAACCTACAGGAGTTGCGATGGACCCATTGCTACTCCAAGAACGAACAGGTCCTAATTTGTAAAGCCGCACATCAGTCGAAAAGACTGCTAAAGACTGCCCATCTCGGGAAAATGCAGAAAGAACACCATTTTTTGACAGTTCAAGATTTCCGTAAGAACCAACCTGATACGACTGACGTGTAGTGTCTGCAGATATACCGTCACCGTCCGTTACGTTGTATGTGATTGAGTAGTTACCAATTTGGTTCACTGTAATGTTGTTGGACGATTGCAAAGAACTGAGTAAACTGACTGGTTCAACTACAGGTGTCGGTATGGATATCGGATCGTATAGTGTCCTGAATAGTGTACCAGATGTAGTGATCGTAGGCCTCTTCCTCACAATCACCTGTCTGGTTATCGGAATAGCTTCGATCCCGAATTGATCTTTAGCGGTGTACGTCACCGTCTGTGTCTGTGACAAGTTGACGTTTGGTTCGTTGAATGACACCGTCACATCGGGAGATGTTACACCACTTTGTGTAATATTTACACCCAGATCGACATAGCGCTGACCCAGTGGATTATAAACCGTGGATGAACCCCGTAGTGTGAGCACGGGTCTTCTCCGCACATACACAGTCCGTTCCACTGATGAAGCTGTCCGTAAATATTCATCGGGTGTGTCGTTTGTGTAGTAAATGGTGATTTGGGTGGTTGAAGGATCAAATAGTAGGCCATTCGGAAACCCGGGATTAGGGTTTAGTGTAGTATTATGTTTTCTCCAGTATATATTTATAGGGACAGAAGCTGTCACCCCGGGGTCATCCAATTTTGTATCATATGTGTGATAAATGACACGGGGACCCTCCAATTTTATGATAGAGACTTTTGGTATAACTTCGACTGTCCTAAAAATGGGTTCTGCTTGTTTTCTTTGTAAATCTTCAGCTTCATACTTTATCGTATACACACGTGGTTCGTCACTAGTCACACCTCCAGATATTATTACAGATGGGGTAATCGTAGCAGATGTCGTGACAGTCGCACCATCCTCTCTATATGATGTGTCCGATTCCAATCTGACATACTTATCACCATTCAGTGACAAAGTAGGAGCTGTAAATGATATATCCTGGAATTCATCTTTGATTTCAAACGTTTTGACGGATCCACCCTCAACGACAATATCATCTGTATCAGTAATCACGACAGAAGTTCCTCTCGTTCCGGTGGAAGTGGCCACTTGAGACCAAGATCCGTTTTCATATTTGTGTAGTTGCAAGTCGTCACTAGAACCTAATAAAACGATGGAATTCCCACCACTTTTTATATCAGTGGTGACACCCCCACCCGACATGTTCGTGGTGATGTTACTTCCAACCTGTGACCATGATGTGTCATTTCGACTGAAAACCTGTGCTAATCCTATATCACTCGTTACAATCATCGAGCTACCATCTTTTGTAACAGAAAAGTCACGAACGTTTATTGAAGCACCAAACTCACTTTCTTGGTTATGAGTTGTGTCATAGACGCGCACTCTTTCATCACCCGACGAGACAAAAAGTCTATCACCACTGTCAGTCAGATGAACTTCTCCCATATCGATAGTAGCCCCCGACACCATTATGTCATGTGGGGAGGGCACTGCTTGTGTAGAAGAAGTGTAAAATCCAACCCCTGATGTGTTGTATGTTACCAAGTTATTTCCATCGTTTGTCAAATTCAGGCTAGCACCCAAAAAGTTAGTCGGTGTCTTACCCTCAGTTATCGTGCCAAAAATAGATTCCCAATCCTGAAACTTCCTGTATACTCTAACAACATTAAATGGATATGGGGAATCTGGTGTATTGTTACCCAGGGCCAGGGTTGTCCCGTTTCCACTTATTCTGACTTTGTTTGTCCCAGTTGGTCTAAAGTCGATCGTTGATCCATTTTGTGACCATGACCCCGATGAATAAGTAAAGACTTTACATACTGCGGGGTCTGAAGTCGAACGACCTATGAGAATGGCTAAGGTTGTGCCATCCGAAGAAAGATCGATTGAAATTTCATTTGGATTTGAGACTGATGGAACTATATCAGATCCAAGTTGAGACCAAGCACCATTTGAGAACCCATATACTTTGATTGCGGTATTCATTCCAAATGCGATCACATTCCCATCACTCGAACTGACCAAAGCCCTCAAAGAGTTTGATGCTATACTGTTTGGTGCGGTAAACTGAATTATAGAACCACGATTTGTCCAACCATTTGGAATCAGTTGACCAGCCCTCACAACTGCGTCATAAGATCCAGACGTGGCTCGTATCCCATACTGGGTTCCATCGTAGCTCATGGACATGGCTGATAGATCCCTCCCTTCAGATAAGTTGACTACTTCTCCATTGTCAGAAGGATTAACTAACGTTCCATCGACATTATCACGAATCGACGCCTGACTATATGTAGCTGTTGTACTGGTTTCAGAATCCCATGAAATGTTGATATTATCAATGTATTGAAATGCAGCAGCCCCCCCCGTTCTCCCTGTAATCGCCACATATGTCTGCGTTCCCCACAAAGCTTGTTGAGCTGTGAGGTCTGACCCAGTGAAAGTGTAGTTTGCACCGTTATAAAGAACTGAAGAACTCGTGCCGGTTACTCTAGTGAATAACACACCGTTATTGTAACTTACTGTAACTGTCTTGTAACTGGTAGATGTTCCATAAGAAACACCTCTATCAACTAAGGTTGCGTCTGTTGGTGTTCTTACTCGTTGTGTTTCATTTCCATAGAAGCCATGAAACACGTTGTAACCACCATGTTGAAGTCCCGCGTATGAAGACGGTTGATTTGGTGCATAGAAAACGACACGCATGTCATCGGCGTCCCCATAAGTGCTGTTATTATCGAGACTCCACCTAAATGAAATACTCCATTGAGAACCAAATGTCACCGGGAACCAAATACCGCTATTTGTTCCAGTATATGAAGCATGCGTTAATCGTATACTAGTATCATTCACAAAAAACCCACTGTTATTTGTCCAATAACCACCATTGTTGGCAGAGATACCACTCGAATAATTTGAATAATTTGAAAGAACTATGGATCCACTTGTACCGGTTGTCACTTGAGTTTCTTGGTCAAACACATATCCCACCCTGTTCCCATTTGACGATAAGGATACAGCTTTACCAAAATTTACATCCGATGTCCCAGAAGCTGTTATAGTGTGGCGCAGTGTCCAAGCTCCAGACACATAATCATACACTTTTACATAGCCTTTATACGAGCTCGTTCCATCACCCGGTGCCCCCACTACGACTGTGTTTCCATCATTAGATATATCTACGATGCTTCCAAAATTTTCTAGAGTGTTTCCACCACCTGTGATGAAAGAATGTAGGGTCCACCCATTCTTAACCTGTGTTAGTCCAAAAACATAAAATCTAACATCATTCGAACTCGCGACACCAACGATGCTACCGTCTGTGTTAATCGTTAGAGATGTGGGTGTGTAGTCGATATCCAACTCATACGTCTTAACCCATGAACCGGACGTATAATGATATTGTTTTAGATTAACTCCGTTCCATACAACAGCTTTCGTGGCGTCACCGGAAAGAGCAGCAATATTGAAAGTTCCCATTCCACTATTAACCGTGAGAGTGGTGTTACCATCGTTTGATATGTCAATCTCTGGTCCACTAACTATAGACTGTAGTTGATAACTCGAACGTGTCTCAATAACTCGAACGTGTCCGGAAGATGGGCCATTCCCATGGTGATAAGGAGCCCCAATAGCAACCCTCGAACCGTCTGCAGACAGGGATACTGACCAGCCAAAACGGTCATTCGCAGCTTCACCGTCTATGTCAGTGCCAACCGGTATCCACGAGGATCCGGACCAGTCATACAACCTGACGTGTCCGGAAGATGAGCCCTTCTCATCGTTGCCATAAGCCCCAATAGCAACCCTCGAACCGTCTGCAGACAGGGATACTGACCAGCCGGAATAGTCATACGCAGCTTCACCGTATATGGGATCGCCAACCAGTATCCACGAGGATCCGGACCAGTCATACAACCTGACGTGTCCGGAATTTGGGCCATTCTCACTGTTGCGTTCAGCCCCAATAGCAACCCTCGAACCGTCTGCAGACAGGGATACTGACCGTCCAGAATAGTTATACTCAGCTTCACCGTATATGGGATCGCCAACCAGTATCCACGAGGATCCGGACCGGACCTCATACACCTTGACGTGTCCGGAATTTGGGCCATTCTCACTGTTGCGTTGAGCCCCAATAGCAACCCTCGAACCGTCTGCAGAGAGGGAAACCGAGTAGCCAAATTCGTCCTCAGCTTCACCGTACATGGCATCGCCAACCGGTATCCACGAGGATCCGGACCAGTCATACACCTTGACTTGTCCGGAATATGGGCCATTCTCATCGTTGACATAAGCCCCAATAGCAACCCTCGAACCGTCTGCAGATAGGGATACTGACCAGCCAAAAAAGTCACGCACACCTTCACCGTTCATGTCAGTGCCAACCTGTATCCACGAGGATCCGGACCAGTCATACACCTTGACGTGTCCGGAATATAGGCCATTCTCATCGGTGCCAGTAGCCCCAATAGCAACCCTCGAACCGTCTGCAGACAGGGATACTGACCGTCCAGAATAGTCATGAGCTTCACCGTTCATGGCATCGCCAACCGGTATCCACGAGGATCCGGACCAGTCATACACCTTGACTTGTCCGGCATATGGGCCATTCTGATCGTGGGAAGGAGCCGCAATAGCAACCCTCGAACCGTCTGCAGACAGGGATACTGACCGTCCAGAATAGTTATACGCAGCTTCACCGTCTATATCAGTGCCCACTTGCGTATATGAAGATAGTTCGTACACCTCATTTGAATTAATTTTACTCAAAGCGATTCTATGTCCACTTGAGGTCGAGTCCACCTTCACGATACTTCCATCTGTTGTTAATATGGGGAAGTTGGTGACCCAGCTTCCAGATGACAGTTTGTAAGAGTATAGATTTGTACCATGACTATTGAAAACTATGGTCCCATCACCAGATATCGCAACTTTTGTTGTACTACCCGAAATGTCTGAACCGAGCTGAGACCATGTTCCCCCTGACTTTTCAACAACAATCATTTTTGATCCCGACCCTATGACCACACGTGTCCCTGTTTCGGATATACCGATCGAGGATCCGAAATTTTCTGTTGGATTTGGTCCATTGAAAGTGGCGTTTGCGGTTGAAGGCCAGTCACCATTTCCATCTTTCTCGTATATCTCTACGTAACCAGTGTAAAGGTTGTATTGTGGATGACCAACAACTCTCACGTTTCCATTACCAGACACCACTTGCTCTGTTGGACCTGAAATTGTAGAACCACTCTGACTGAAAGTTGTCGCTGAAATTAAAGAATTATCATACTCATAAAAACTCACACGCTCAGCATTTGCGTCACCTACAGCTAACCTACTACCATCTCCGGACCACTTTGCATGGGCTTCTATGAAGGGAGATGAGTAGCCAGGTGTGATTTCATTCGAGAGAACCCATGAAATGTTTTGATATTGGTAGTTGTATAGTCGTATGTTGTTATTGGGATTGCACACTGCTAGTGTATTGTTACTTTTAAATGCAAATGTGGGTGAATTGCCAGTTATATATCCCATGTACGTTCCTGAGACTGCATTTTCAATAAGTAATAAATGAGAACTTCCGGACATACTTATGTATGCCAATACCGTTCCATCGTATGAAATTGCAACATTGTAACATGGAGTTGTTGCTGTGCGTCTTAACGTCCATTGGGTGCCATCATATGTATAGACCCGAAACTGTGTATCATCATAGACAACAAGAGTCTCACCGTTTCTACTTAAAACTATACCGTATTTTGCCGTGTTCGGAGCACCAAAGCCCGTTATCTGTGAACTTTGTGTTGATAGTAAAAACTGTGTCGACGGAGTTGGATCCCACGTTAGACTACAAATCTCTACGTCTCGTGTTGTATCTTGGTATGATGCTAAAATTAGAGATCCTGAATCTGATACACCCGTGTTAATATGTGTCGGAGTAAATGTTCGGAAACCATTCACTGGACTACTTACAGTTGTGGCTGTAATGTCATCACCAATTTTAGACACTACACCATCAGAATCTATTCTGTATAGTCTCCCAGTGTTATTGTACTCCACCCCCAAATAACTACCATTATTAGATAAATCTACAGCACTACCCTCTGTCAATCCATCTCGGTATCCCCATACACCAGCGCCATTCTTGTCCCAAACACTCAAACCCTGTCTGATTTTAACCACACCCCCCATGTTTGGGTGTTGACCGCAAAAGTAATATAACGTGTCAGGTGCAGACGTAGGAATGAGAAGATTTCCGGAAGTATTAACTTCCACAATAACTGTCGAGTCACCACCGTGTGTTCCATCAGATGTCGCTGAAATTCTTAATGGATGTGAACCACCCTCACGGAACGCTTCCGGAATCCCTGTAAATGTCACACCCTTTTTCAAGTATAAGGTTGGTTGTGTAACACCGTCCAGTGAATACTTATTACCACTAGGTGTGGAGACAACAGTCAGAGATTGTAAAATGGTAGAAGACACCACAGGATCGGTGTTAAGGAAAAGACGGTTTCCATCACCACTCGTTTCCAGTAATGACGTGTTTGGTGTTACTGACACTGTTTCAATGAGTGTGCTATTATAGACATTGGTGGTGTTATTCGTGTCATATACTTTGACAACTGCATTTTTATCACTTCCCACGGCAACTTTTGAGCCATCTAGAGAAATTGACACATACTTTCCAAAATCTACGGGTCCATCTCCTAAAATCTCGACACCATATTGAGACCAATCCCCTTGTGAAAACCTGTATACTTTCACAGATCCACCCATCACGTCGTCTAATGAAGACCCCTGTTCCCGAGGAATACCAATCGCTAGGTATGTTCCATCATTTGACAATGAGAGGGAGGAACCGAAATCGTCATTTACTTTGGTAGTCGTAATCACATTACCCCTTTTTTTCCAACCCGATGACTTATTGGTAATGGTGAGTGATTTCACCAGAATCTCATCCGTCGATCCCAAAAACATTTTGTCACCATTATTTGAAAGCTTCAGAAACTTTCCCAAGTTATCACCAGTTGTGGAACCGTTTATTTCTTCAATGATTCCCCATCTTTCACCATCATGCATGTATGTATGTGATTGACCAGTGGATGAGTTTATTTGAGAATTTCCAGTCACTACAGTATCACCCAACCTACTGATGCGAACTGTCTGACCCGTAGTTCCGAAGTCACCTGTTATCGTGTTCCCATATTGTTCAAAAATCTTTGATGTTTTATCCAATTTGAAAATCTTCATTGTAGTCGATGAAGCAACGACGAAATAATCTGCGTAGTAACTTATCGCGGATGAATACACTTGAGTCAGACCTGTCGGTATGTTTTGTCCAAACTGTTTCCACTCCAACCCATTCCATATGTATATCAGAACATCACTACCCGAATGTGTCAACATGACCTTACCGTCATGTGAAAGATCAAATTTATCTATTCCCATGCTTTGACTTAATGATACTGGACTTAATGATACGACACCACTCGGTGAAGCATCGGGTATCTCAAATGTATCGACGTATCCAGAATTTCTGCTCACAACAACAATGCGACCATTTTTTGACATGAGGGTAAAATATGTAATGTAAATAAATAATCTATCATATAACGAATAATACTTGTTTGTGTTTAGATTGTCGTGCACCTGTAAACTCAACATATCAAGATTCATAACAGAAACTGCCACGCGACTCCCACTTTCAGAAACACTGATTGAACCGTTAAGCCGTGCTGAATTCAACAAAGTTGTCATCAAAGTTGTCGACGAAATGAAATTCAAACCCTGGTCAAATTTGTCCACTACAATTTGTGTCGTCCCCACTTTCTTTACGACAAACGTTTCAGATCCGTCACTATTGATGTCTACATCAAACGTTTCAGTGTTACCAGAAGTGTCTATCACTCCTGAAGAGTTCAATTCAAATTGTTTTACCAAGTTTTCGTCAAATTCATACACCCTCACCTCATTGGGATCTGTGTTGCTGAACTCCGACGTCACCGCCAAAAAGCGGCGATCATCTGTGCACGCGAACGTGTGACTGCCGATGATTGGAAATGTTTTTCTACTTATCAAGTTACTCTCGAACGTTTTCAAAAATGGATCATAATTTGATTCCACTATATTTTTTGCGTTCAGTGAAAACGTATCTGCCAAAATGGAGGCACTGGAGTATTCACGCCTATTACTAACTAAACCAGTTGTCGTAGTAGCAGCCTCTAAGTGCTGATAATCTACAGTCTGGGGTGTGTACCTGTTAAATGCTCGTTTTGTGACAGAATTTAACATTTCGTTTAATGAATAATTTGTACGACCCATCTCTTATTGATATATTACAAATTAATCTGCATACAGTATACCCGCCATACCATCTTTTATACGTAAGATGTTATAGTTTACTGCATAGATTGTGCGATCGATGGGTTGGGTGCAATGCAAAGTGCAAGAATCTATCCTACTGAAGTTCAACGTCCCTGTGGGTTGATACTTATTAGCTGATAGACAGAATGTGTGTAAGAATATGTTCTCAGAGTTACTTCCGGAATAGTCTGTGTGATAGTAGCTCGGAATCGCTGTAAAGTAAGGAACACCGGTTTTGAAATCTTCAACATCAGTGCCGTTTATTTGAAGCTTAACTTCATTCGTGCGAGATACGAGATTGTTGGTTGAAGAAGCGTTACTACTCGCGATAAATTTAACTGGGTGATTGAAAACCAGTTCATGTATATTTTTTTGGGATGGTATGTTTTTCTGAACCTGATATATCAGGATGTCGTGGTGGTTGAAAGCTATATGGTTTCGCTCTTCCTCGTCGAGCATTATGAAAGATGCGTTGATATGATACGTTCTATTCACGTTTAAGTTGGCACTCCAGTGAATTTTTATCTCCACGTCATGGTACTGGAGAGCCACGAGGGGTAGAGAAGTTTGCCACAGCTCACAGAAGAAGAATCTGAACGGATAAAAGAAGGATTGAGAACCCAATCCACCATGAAGACTCGCCTGGAACCCCTTCGAATAAGAATTAGCGAAAAGATCGATGGCGATAGATTCACAAAATTCAGAGTCTTGGGAATCAATCAACTGACCACCAATATACAACTCCGCTTTATCTATTACGTCAGTCCAATTATCTATCAATTGGACCTCACCATTGAGTTTAGTGACTAAATTTGTATACGCGAGTAAATCACCCAACTTGTTTATCTTTACAGAAGACATACCACCCGCCTTGGGTTCCATTTGGACTGTCATTTGTTTTGTAAATAAAGAAAAGTTTGTGTGCCTTTTAAATTTTGTATTGAAATATGTGGTATTAGGGGAACCAGATATATGTTTATCCTGTTCACCACGGGACACAAGCTGGGCAAGAGCTCCACCGGACATGGTTTTCTATATTAGATTCACATTATTTATTTAAGCATCGCAACTTCACCATGTTGTTCATCCCAATCTTCGGGGTCAGTATACTCCTTCTCACTTGGATCCTCATAGAACTCCTGACTATCCTTAATCATCATAGTCCTCACAGTTTCATACAAAACAGAAGTCAGGGCAAACTTATAGGCAAGAAACCCAACGAACGTTGCTCCATAATCAAAGTCAAAAGCGAATGGGGCATGATTCCAAGACACTTCAAAAGCTGCCGCACTGATCGGTGCGATAAATTCCTTTTGAATGGCTGATTTTTCAAACGTATCAACCCTATCCGACAGGAGACTAATATACGCATAAGAAGTCAAAGCACCGAGAGCAGCAGATACACCTTGGTCAGCACCTTGTGTGATGAAATACGAAGCACTGAGGGCAGAGCCACATCCAGCTGTAGATTTCTTCAGAGTTGTCTTGAGACGGGTGTACTCGGTAGGAACTGGCTTGGCGAATGCGTATGTGAGAGACATTATACATGAAAGAGACTTAAAATCTTTATACAAGTTAACAATAGACTAAGAATGCCTTGCCAACGTTGTAGGAAAAAATGTGGAGTTCCAATTGACTGTCAATACTGTGAGGGAAGTTTCTGTCCGAGTTGTATCAATTTGACGAAACACGACTGTCAAGGTGCGGATATCAAGAAGATGAAGCAGCGCAAGGAACTGGAGAAACAGACAGCGTTTGAACCACCACCAAAGTGCTTAAAGATATAAGATCTAAACTACTCGGGCTGAGATGTCCGAGTGGTCTAAGGAGGACGACTTAAGATCGTTTGTGCTACGCACGCGCGGGTTCGAACCCCGCTCTCAGCATCCCTAGGCCTGTAGTGAAATGGATATCACTTTGGACTTCTAATCCAACATTCCGGGTTCGATCCCCGGCAGGTCTGAGCACTCATAGCTCAGTGGTAGAGTGCAAAAAATATCCTCTTAACACAGGATGAATAAGGAAGGTTCCATTCTTATTCATGATGTGGCTTCATTAGCATTTCTCGCACCTTTCTCTGTATTATGTGTCGCTGAGACGTTTTTTAGATACACCGTATATCCGATGTTTTTGACCCATGCCCTTACAACATATATGTCTTATGACCTTGTGTGGATAATTCTTCAACCTAGGGTTGTGCACACTTTTAGAAAGTTAATCATACTTCATCATCTAGTGTGTCTTCTAGCTCTTCTTAGACCCCTCATGTATCCAGAGGAAGGTTTCATTGTTAGTCGTGTTGGTTTAGTTGAAATTGATACATCTCTACTTACGATACGACGACTTACCCCTAGAAAAAGTTCGATATATCCAACAATAAATGACATGTATCACATGTCAAATCTATTGATTAGGGTGGGTTACGAGTCATTTATGACATTGTACTTGTCCTACTTTTATGCATATGAGAGTGTGCACACGAAATTACACATTCTTGGATGTCAGTATTTCATAAACATTTTCAGTTGTGGTATTTGTGCGTTAACATATTCTAAACGTAATCCAACTTTAAGAATTCAATCTTAATCATAAATATAATGACTGACAAGCCCAAGCGTAAACCAAACGCCTACATGAACTTTGTAAAAGAAAATCGACCCAAAATTGTGAAAGATAACCCAGACATGGGATTCACCGATATCGGTAGGAAATTGGGTGAAATGTGGAGAGAACTCACAGATGACGAAAAGAAAAAATATGTGAAATAGGTAGTGTATGTTTGTGAATATATTTGGTTTTTTATTGCAACTTGTCATGAAGGAACGAATTAAAAGGGGTATATCACCCCGAGATTCAGTAACACGCTTAAGGGATACGTTCCAAAAATGATTAGATGTCTCTCAAAGTTAAGAAACTCACGTATGATGCTATTGTGCCTACTCGTGGTTCTGATGGTGCTGCTGGATATGATCTGTATAGCTCCGAAGATGCTGTCGTACCGAATCAGGCGGGGAGAGCTTTAGTGGGAACTGGTATCACGGTAGTGCTCCCACCGGGGGTTTATGGGCGGGTAGCTCCTCGTTCTGGCCTCGCGGTGAAGCATTGCATCAATGTTGGTGCGGGTGTTATTGACCCAGATTACACCGGTGAAATTAAAGTTGTCCTGTTCAACCATGGTTTGAACGACTTTGAAATCAAGAAGGGTGATCGTATTGCTCAACTTGTTCTTGAACGTTGTGAGACTCCTCCGATTGAGGAGATTAGTATCGTCGAAGACACTGACCGTGGGTCTGGTGGATTTGGATCTACAGGTCAATAAATTCATCTTTGCAAAACCACAGATCCTCAGGTGTGGGTAGAAACAGTATTCCATGACTCATGACCATAGACAGTTTGGCTTTTGTAACAGAATTGTGAGTGTGTAAAATCCATCTTTCCCAATATTCAGCCCGGAAGAAATCTTCCCAGTCCTCCTTAGAACTTTCCCTAATCCCCAACATTCCTCTATGTATCTCACACAGATCCGTTTCAATTCGCAGCTCCTTAGGAATGACAGCCCCCTTTCTAAGAAGTTGTGCACGCATCAATCGAGGATTTTTATGGTCTGGGTAATACTGAACACCAGACTCACCAAAGTCGATTGATCTCTTATTAGGTAGAGTCACCCTCAGCTTGTGGGTTACAGATGGACTCGGTTGTATTACGACGTGCATAGTACTCAGTGATTTGAAAATTAATCGAGTGTATAAACACAGCGTTAAATCTACGATTTTATAACCGCACCCTAAATCAGTTATGCACACCCTAGAGCTTTTCAAGGGCACCGGGAGTGTATCCAAAGTCTTAGAACCTGCGGGACATGATATAGTAAGTCTAGACATTCTTGAAAAATTTAAGCCAACTCACTTGTGTGACATTCTCGACTTTGATTACAAACAGTACCCTCCAGGGCACTTCGACGTCATATGGGCATCTCCAGAGTGTAAGATATATTCCCAACTCCAAACAACAAACGTTGGACCGACCCGGAAGTTCAAGACGAAAGAGGAACTCGAATCGGTTCGCCGAGAGAATAGTAAGTATGTTGAGAGGGTGTTAGAGATTATCGAATACTTCAAACCAACTGAATGGTACATCGAAAACCCCTACTACTCAGCCATGAAGGATCTTCCGTGTATGCGTGAACTGAAATCGTATCGTTTCGACTATTGCCGCTTTGGTTTTGATTACAAGAAACCTACCCGTATATGGACGAATCGCACAGATCTGGAAAATCACCCCTGCAACTGCCCGAACAAGCAGCACAGGCATAGAATCGGTATCACGACCCCAGGTCAAATATATAGTGGTGGACAGGCAGACAAGACAAGCACACTGGACCGCTATCGGATACCTGAAAACCTCTTACGATATCTTTTCGCCAAACATTTATAAAGACTTGATCCTTCACAATAGTAATGAACGCCAAGCAGAAAGAAGAAACAACAACAACACGACTTTCCCCCATCGAACGTGAGGCCAAGTATTCGGAAAGTAGGAAAGCGGCTGTCGAAAAAGCACTTCAAGGTGAAAAGATTCGATACAAGTCTGAATGTGACCCGATTAAGTTCAAGGAATTCTTGGAACATCGCCTCACACTTTGGGATGGGTTGAAGGATCAGACTTTTCACAAAAAACGAATGTATGAAAAGACAGTCAAGATTTTAGATAGTTTTGAATAATTTTTGTGGTGCGGGACAGTGTGGGTAGGCTTAACCCGGCCTTCTCGGAGATGATGTTCCTGTCGATATACGGTTTCATACACAAGTATAATACACACACCGCAACCGTCTTCGAGTGTTTACCCATGAGCTCCTCACACTTTTCCAACTTTTTTGACATAAGCATTGCATCATTACGGACACTCTGAGAAACATCGAAAAGTTCAAACAACTTGTCGAGATGTTTATGCTTGGGGTTTTTCAAAACTTTTTTCGTTTTTTCTTGTTGGACCCTCATCAATTCATTTGCGAAAAGAACCTTTGTCCTAGACAGTTCTAGTTTAAGAGATTTATACTTTTTTTTCCATTGTCGACCCTGTTTAATTTGTGATATAAGGTCGGAGACATTCGACTTTACACCACGGACAGCCTCGAGAGTGGAGCGTTTTTTAGTCATTTTTACTTATTGAAAATTAACATTTCACTTAGGTGTTAAAATTTAGTTTCCGAACGCCACACCACCCATACCATTCTTGATACGAAGAATGTTATAGTTGACAGCGTATACGCGGTGATGATGGTTACCGTTCTCGGGAGCACTGAACGTCATCTTGGCGTTATCAATACGCGAGAAGTTTAGGCTGCCCGTGGGCTGCATCTTGGACATGGTGAGACAGAAAGGCCAGGAGAAGGTCGCGAGATCGTCGAGAATGTTGTCGGGGAGATCGGTGCTGTGCATCTCTGCAACGACGTCGTGATGATACACATCCGAGGTATTCTCGAACAGGGGCACACCGTTGATGTATAGAGAAGAGGTCCCGAACTTGAAACCGTCGGTGGCGTGGTTCCACGCGGCACCATTCGCGTTGCCCGAGACGACGTGGAGGGATTTGACTGGGTGGTTGAAGTAGGTGATGTCAACATCCTTGTCAGTCCTGGAGAAACGCTGGTTCTGAACCTGGGTGATTAGCATCTCATGTTCCTTGTCGGTGAAATATTTTCGCTCATCTGTATCGAGATACACATAGTTGCCAAACACCTTGGGAGTGGAGGAAGGTGTCAACCCGTCACGACACTTGACACGAATCTCTACGTCGTGGTACTGGAGAGCCAGTAGGGGAAGGGCCTTGGACCAGTCTTCACCGAAGAAGAAAGGAAGCATGTAGTAGTTACCACCGTGGTTCTCCTTTTTGTGATTGAGGCTCACACAGAACGAAGCCTTAGCGGCCGAGTCCCTCATGAGGGGGTTGTGAACACCCTGGATGAAAAGAGAATCCATAGTGGACACCATCTGGCCACCGATCCAAAGGGAGAATTCGGTGAGGTTTCCCCCAGTTCTCTTGAAGAAACCATTATCATTATTTTGTGTAGAAGCGATGTTATCAGCCTCTATCCAGACATAGCTCAGAAGATCACCCTTCGAGCGAACGGGGATGATAACTTCGTTACCAGATCCGAAGGAGCCGATATAGTCCATGCGCTCGGGCTTCATGGCGAAGTTGGTGTAACGTTTGTAGTTTTGACGGAAAAAGCTCACTTCAGGCTGACCAGTAATGTAGACATCCTGGGCACCTACAGACACAAGTTCTATTAAAGCGGCAGACATTTATTAATAAATGATATTAAAATTTTGGCAACATAACTATACATGGTAGTATTCCAAGCATTGACATGGGAGGCCAGGGATTCTGGAGATGAACACTTGATCAGCATTTTTGGCAAAACTGAAGATGGTAAATCTGTATGTGTCACGACTGAGTTCAAACCATACTTTTTTGTAAAGTTACCACGTGGAACTGAACAGTGTGATGTTGAACTTCTGTATGATAAATTGGAATCGATGAAAAAAGGTTGCCTGACGAGTTACTCACTGACAAAACAAAAAGATGTTTGGGGTTTTCAAAATAATGAAGAGTTTTTCTTCATGCAGCTGAATTTCAAGAACTTAGAATCCAGACGTAAAGTGAACTCAATTTTCATGTATAATAATGCGTTTAGGAAATATCACGTCTACGAATCGAATATAGACCCTGTCCTGAGACTCATGCATAGGACAGGTATACAGTCTACAGGGTGGCTTGACACTGGGACGAGATGTATCAGGTCTCACCTGGCAAATGTCGATCTTGATATCTGGTGTAATGACTGGACTGAATTGAAAATGGTGAACCGAGATGATGTCGCCCCTTTTGTTGTGGCTTCGTTCGATATCGAGTGTAATAGTTCAACCGGTAAATTCCCTGATCCAAATGTTCCCGATGACGCTTGTTTTCAGATTGCTATATCTTTGTGTAAGTTTGGAAGTGATGAGCCATATGAGAAAACGTGTCTATGTTACAAAGACACAACAGGTGAAGATGTAACGAGTTTTAAAACTGAGAGGGAACTTATACTCGCGTTCAAGGATTACGTGCAACAAAAGGACATTGACATCCTAACTGGTTGGAATATTTTTGGCTTCGATCTTGAATATATCTACCGACGGGCGGCTATGAATGGGTGTGGTCTCGAATTTTATCAACTGGGAAGACTGAAAAATACCGAGTCCCACATGGTTCAAAAGAAACTGAGTTCTAGTGCCCTGGGAGACAACTTTCTCAAATTGTTGCCTATGCCTGGGCGCTTCATTTTCGATCTTTTTCATGAAGTCAAAAAGGGATACAAATTGGATTCGTATAGTTTGAACAACGTCTCGAAACTATACCTCGGTGATCAGAAAATTGACATGCCCCCAAAAGAAATGTTTGCTCGCTTTGTTGAAGAAGACCCGGTAAAGTTGGGTGAAGTTGCTGAATACTGTATCAAAGATACACTTTTACCCCACAAACTCATGAAGAAGATGTGCATTCTACTGAACCTAGTTGAGATGGCTAAAGCCACATGGGTTCCTATATCCTTCCTTGTTGAGAGAGGTCAGCAAATCAAGGTATTCAGTCAGTTGTCCAAAAAGGCGAGAGAGTTGGGGTATATGGTTCCCACGATTAAATACGGGTCTCTCCCCGAAGAGCAATATGAAGGTGCTACTGTATTGGAAGCCCAGAAAGGGGCGTATTACACACCCATCACCGCTCTAGATTTTGAAGCGCTATACCCTTCAATTATGACAGCTCACAATCTGTGTTATTCCACGTATGTCATGGATGAGAGAAGGTATGGAAACATTGAGGGAATCACTTATGAGACGTTCAAGATTGGGGACAAGACCTACAAGTTCGCACAAGATGTTCCAAGTTTGCTACCCGCTATTCTAACAGAACTGAAACAATTTCGTAAGAAAGCGAAGAAGGATATGGCGGCCGCGACTGGGTATATGAAAGAAGTTTACAATGGTAAACAGTTAGCATATAAGATATCCATGAACTCTGTATACGGCTTTACGGGGGCGGGAAAAGGTATCCTTCCATGTGTCCCAATTGCATCTACTACTACGTGTAGAGGCCGCGCTATGATTGAAGAGACTAAGAATTATGTGGAGACGAACTTCCCCGGTTCCAAAGTGAGATATGGAGACACTGATTCGGTTATGGTTGAGTTTGACGTTGGTGGTCGTAAAGGTGTTGAAGCGATCGAATACAGTTGGGAAATTGGTGAAAGAGCCGCTGAAGAATGCAGCGCCCTGTTCAAGAAACCAAATAACCTGGAACTTGAAAAGGTGTATTGGCCCTACTTTCTGTATTCAAAGAAGCGTTACGCTGCGAAGCTGTGGACAAAGGGTAAGGATGGGAACATGAACATGGATTACGTAGACGTAAAGGGTCTACAGCTTGTTCGAAGGGACAACACCCCTCACATGAGAGAGGTTTGTAAAGAACTCTTGGATGTTGTCCTGACCTCTGGGGACACAGGTCCTCCTAAGGATTTGGCCAGGATGAGAGCCAATGAGTTGCTCTCTGGTGAGATTCCAAATGACAAGTTGATTTTGAGCCAATCTCTGTCCGATACCTACAAAGTAAATGGTAAATCTGTCTCAATCACAGGGGCCGAATCGGGTCTGATCAATCAAGCCCATGTTCAAGTCGTCAATAAAATGAGAGAACGAAAACCCGGTTCTGAACCACAATCTGGTG
>Ga0213862_10000152_pt1 | contig 28812 bp, 28 predicted proteins | sample PICome_7_FD_160092 | JGI IMG/M metagenome (GOLD analysis project Ga0213862, IMG submission 160092) | Coastal seawater microbial communities near Pivers Island, North Carolina, United States - PICO266 | ecosystem: Environmental > Aquatic > Marine > Coastal | place: USA: North Carolina... | reverse complement strand
AAAATATAGTGCCAGTTGGACCAACAATATCATCAAACTTTGGTGAAAAAGCACAAAATAGAACATATCAAGATCTTTTAAAAAATAATACTGATGAGTTTAATTTTGAACAACTTGCCAGTTCAGAACTTTATAAAGTCAATTTAAATGGATCTTCAAAAAAATGGTTGAGTAAAGCTATGTATACCAATATTTCTATCTCACCTGATGGTAATTATGTTATGGTAAGTGAAATAAGAAAACCTTTTTCCTATATAGTTCCTTACAGTAGGTTTCCTAAATCTATCAATATTTATTCTAAAGATTCTAAATTTATTAATAATTTAATAGATGTGCCTTTAATTGAAGAGTTACCAAAAGGTTTTATGTCTGTTAGAAATGGAAAAAGAAATTTTAGTTGGAGATTAGATAAACCATCTACTTTAATATATGTTGAAGCTCTTGATTCTGGAGATCCATCGATAAAAATGGATTTTAGAGATGAAGTATTTCAGTTAGATAGTCCTTTTAACGGAAATGGTAAAAGTATATTAAAAACTAGAAATCGATTTAGAGGTATTGATTGGGGGAATGATAATTTTGCAATTGCCTATGATTATTGGTGGAATACAAGAAATGAAAAAATATATTTATTTAATCCATCTAAACTTGAATCAGTAGCATCAATTATTACAGATAGAAATTATCAAGATAATTTTAGTGATCCTGGATATTTCATAAAAGAAAAAAATCAGTTTAATAAAAATGTGATTAAATTTCAATCTGGTAATGCTTTTTTAATTGGAGATGGTTATACAAAAAATGGTCAATTTCCATTTATAGATAAATTTAATTTAAAGTCCTTTAAAAAGAATAGAATATATCAATCTAACTATATAAATAAATATGAATCAATAATTGATTTTAATCCAAAAAATAATGAGTTATTTGTAAGGATTGAATCAGCTATTGATTTCCCAAATTATTTCACAAAAACTATTAATAATAAAAGACTAACGCAATACACTAATTTTATTAACCCTTTTGATCCAATTAAAGACGCTCATAAAGAGGTTATTAAGTATAAAAGAAGCGATGGTTTAGAACTTTCAGGTGTTTTATACCTTCCAGTTGATTATGATGTTAAATCAAAAATTAAGTTACCTATGATTTTGTGGGCTTACCCAAGAGAATTTAAAGATAAATCAAGTGCTAGTCAAAGTACAAAAAATGAAAATAAATTTACATATCCATATTATGGATCAATGGTTTATTGGATTAGAAAGGGTTACGTTGTCTTAGACGATGCATCTTTTCCAATAGTAGGAGAGGATAATGTTGAGCCAAATGATAGTTTTAGAAAACAATTAGTAGATAATGCAAAAGCTGCTATAGATGCAGTTGATAAACTAGGTTACATTGATACTGATAGGGTAGCAGTTGGGGGTCATAGCTATGGTGCTTTCATGGTCGCAAACCTTTTATCGCATACTAATTTATTCTCAGCAGGTATTGCAAGAAGTGGGGCTTATAATAGAACTCTCACCCCATTTGGTTTTCAAAGTGAAGAAAGAAGTTATTGGGAATCTCCTGAAGTTTATTATTCAATGTCACCATTTATGCATTCAGATAAAATGAAAACCCCACTATTATTGATTCACGGGGAAGACGATAATAATTCTGGAACTTACCCTATGCAAAGTGAAAGATATTTTAATGCATTAAAAGGTTTGGGAGCTACAGTCAGATTGGTTATGTTGCCAAAAGAAAGTCACGGATATAGATCTAAGGAAAGTATTTTTCATGTATTATGGGAACAAGACATGTGGCTTGATAAATATGTTAAGAATAAAAATAAAAAATAATCTTTGGAGTCACTTGTTGAGTGGGGGTATATAGGTCTATTTATAGCTAGTTTTTTAGCAGCTACTATTCTTCCATTTAGCTCTGAATTAGTTTTCAGTATTTTGATTGTAAAAGGCTATGATTTAAGTTTAAGTCTAGTAATTGCTACAATTGGAAATTGGTTTGGAGGTATGAGTAGTTACTATATTGGAAGATTAGGTAAATGGACCGTTTTAAAAAAATATTTTAATATTGAAATTGAGAGTATTCAAAGATTTAAATTTAAAATTGACAGGTTTGGTAGTCTTCTGGCTTTTTTTTGCTGGGTTCCAGTAATAGGTGATCCAATAGCAGTTAGTTTAGGTTTTTTTAGAACTAATTATATTTTTGTATCTATTTGGATGTTTATTGGTAAAGCTTTGAGATACATAGTTTGGGCATTAATTACATATTGGGGAACTTCGTTGTTATAATTTTATGGATACTATTAAAGATGTTATAATTGTTGGAGGTGGTGCAGCAGGATTCTTTTCTGCTATTAATATAGCTTCAATTAATCCTGAACTAAAGATATTAATGTTGGAAAGAGGTAAAGAAGGCTTGCAGAAAGTTAAAGTTTCCGGTGGAGGTAGATGTAATGTTACACATGCAGAATTTATACCAAGCGAGTTAGTTTTAAATTATCCAAGAGGTGAGAAAGAATTATTAGGTCCTTTTCATCAATTTATGACTGGAGATACAATTCAATGGTTTGAGGATCGTGGAATAGTATTGAAGACAGAAAATGATGGAAGAATGTTTCCTGAATCTAATAAATCACAAACAATTATTGATTGTTTTTTATCAGAAGTAAAAAAACTTAATATAAATATTTTGTATAATAATTCCGTAAAAGAAATTACCCATAATAATAATCAATGGATAGTCTCTACAGATAAAAACATGTATAGTGCCAAAAAAATTTTGATTACAACTGGGAGTAATATTAAGATCTGGAATATTATTAAATCGTTAAATCATTCAATTATTGATCCAGTCCCATCTCTATTTAGTTTTAATATTAAGGATAAAAGAATTGATTCTATAGCTGGTGTGACTATTAAAAATGTTGTTATCAAAGTTATAAATACTAATCTAGTATCTTCAGGACCTTTATTAATAACACACAATGGACTTAGCGCTCCTTCTATTTTGAAGCTATCTGCTTTTGGGGCTACAGAATTTTCATCATTAAACTATAAGTTTAATATAGCTATTAACTTTATAAATCTTTCAAATGAAGATTGTCTTGATTGTCTTAAGAATATAAAGCTTAAGGAGAGTAAAAAACTAGTAATAAATTCTCCACTTTTTGATTTGTCCAAAAGATTTTGGAAGAAAATAGTTTTATATTCAAATATTCCTATTAAAACTAAATGGGCTGATGTTAATAGAGAACAATTAGATATACTAACTAACTTACTTACAAACTCAATTTTTGCAGTCAATGGAAAGAGTACACATAAGGAAGAATTTGTTACTGCTGGTGGAGTCAACTTAAAGGAAGTTGATTTCAAAACATTTGAGAGTAAAATACATAAAAACCTTTATTTTGCAGGAGAAGTATTGAATATTGATGCTGTGACAGGTGGATTTAACTTTCAAAATGCTTGGACTAGTGGTTATATTGCTTCTAAAGCCATAGCACAATAAATTTAATCTACTGTTCAATAGAGTTTACTGAAAATTCAACTAAGTAATTATTAAAAATCTTATATTTAAACTCTAATGGATTACAGCATACTTCACAATCCTCTATAAAAAATTGATTACTTATAGATGGATCTACCATTTTAAGCTGATTTTCCCAACAATGTGGACAATCAAAATAATGTTCTAACATAGTATTAAATATTATAATATTTCAATATTTCTATATTGATTAATTTTTTCAATAATTAATGTATTGTTTTCTTTATTAGTAATTAAATCAAATAGACATATATCTTTCATAGTTTGATTTTTGATTTTAATATTAAAATCTTTTATAATTCTCATTACATTATTAATTTCTGTGTAATTAAATTTTAGTTTAATAATAATTTTTATTGATTTTGTAATTATAGTATTGTTTTCTAAAGTTTTTTTAGCACATTCTTTGTAGGCGCTTATTAGTCCACCAACTCCTAGTTTAGTACCTCCAAAATATCTTACTACTACAATTAATATATTAGTAAGTCCAAAAGCTTTAATTTGACCATAAATTGGTGCTCCTGCACTATTTCTTGGCTCTCCATCATCATTGAATCTATAAGATTTATCTTCAATGCCAATTTGATAAGCATAACAGAAGTGACCAGCAGAGTGATGTTTTTTTTTAAGCTTTGTTAAATATTTTGTTACTTCTTCGGTTTTTGAAATGTAAAAAGCATATCCATAAAATTTACTTTTTTTTTCTTTAAGCAAATATTCTGAAATATTTTTTACTGTTTTATATGTGTTGATGTTCTTATTCAGAATAGTAAAAATATTTAAAATATGAATATAAAAAAAGCACTTAACAATTGTTAAGTGCTTTTTAGTAAAGAAATATGATTTATTTTGATTGACTTCTTTTTGTTTGAGACCATTTCAGTAATTTTCCATTTTCAATTTGATACCACTCCATATAAAATCCATCTGAACCTTCAAATCCTGCAGTAACCCATTCTCCGCGGTTGTTATCAAAATTAGTTCCCTCGGGTTTACTTGGCTTTATAGCAAAAGCATAAGTATTAACCCAAGCCCATTCTTTATTTTCATCACTTAAAGATTCTTGATACTTAGATTCAAGTATTGCAGTAAATTCTTCTCCATTTTTAGCAATTTGCCCATCTTCAAATTCAAGTGTTGCATTATCAGAGATAAAAGTTTTCAAAGCTTCATAATCTCTATCTGCCCAAGCTTTGTCAATTTCTTTAAAAACATCTACAGTTGATTGACTCCCCATCATCACAGTTTGACCTGGATTTGGAGCAAAACCATTAGATTTAACATCACAATCATTGGTTGAATTTATACATGAGTTAAAAATTAAACTCATGCTAAATAGTAAAATAAGTTTTTTCATTTTTTTGAAATTATAGTTAGTTAATTAAACTTAGTTAATTAATTTTATTGCAATACATTTTTAATAATTAAATGTTTTTAATAAAAAAACTAATACTTTAACTATTTATTAAATACTATAAACTTTGAATTATATTTTAAATACTCCCTCAGATTATGATAGTGACTGTAGTACAAACCGAATCTTGCAAAATAGCACTTCATTTCCATTTCATCAATCTTTAAAGGAATATAATTGTCCAGATTTAATTACGCTTACCGATCTCTCTAATTCTATTGGTGTTGGTAATATTTTTATAAAAGATGAAAGTGATAGATTTGGATTAAATGCTTTTAAGGTTTTAGGAGCTTCTTACGCTATTAGTAGACTTTTAAAAGAACAAACAAATATTAAGACAGTTTGCACCGCTACAGATGGTAACCATGGAAAGGCAGTAGCTTGGATAGCTAACAAATACAATATTGAATGTATTGTTTATGTTCCACATGATACTAGTAAAGAGAGAATTACTGCAATTTCAAAATTTGGTGCTTCTGTACATCAAATAAATGATAATTATGAAAATACTTGTATTCATGCCCAATATATGTGTAGTTTAAATAATTGGACCTTGGTACAGGATACGTCTTTTGATGGCTATGAGTATATACCATCATTAATAATGTCTGGTTACTTAACCCACATGCATGAAATTAATGATCAAATAAAATTAATGAATAAATCTATTGATATAGTTTTTCTACAATGTGGGGTAGGCAGCTGGCCTGCTTCTTGTATATGGTTTTTCAGAAATTTATTTAATCAAAATACACCAAAAATTGTTTTAGTAGAGCCTAAAGAATCAGCAGGAGTTTTTGAATCTTTAAAGATTGGTAATCGTGTATCTCCTAATGGTTTAAATCAAACAATAATGGCTGGCTTAAATTGCGGCATACCATCAAAAAATGCATGGAAAATTATAAAATCTGGAATTGATGCAGCAATGATAATTGATGATTTATCATGTGAAAAAGCTATTAGAACTTTATTTAATCCATTAAAATCTGATAAAAAGATTGTTTCTGGTGAATCTGGAGCAGCTGGGTTAGCAGGTCTATTAAGTGTTTTGGATTGTGATAAATTTAAAAATTTAAGAAATCATTTAAAATTAGATAAAAATTCAAATGTTTTATTATTTAATACAGAAGGAGCCACAGATTTAAAATCTTTTAATAGAATAATAAAAAAAGACCCTAACAATAGTTAGAGTCTTTTTTTTAAATTTGATTAAGATTTTATTTGTTTGAATCTATATAATTTTGAATCTGAACTTGCATGCCATTAACATCCATCCAATCTGAGAATACAGCAATTTTACCGTCATCATTAAATGTTAAAACTCCGTACCATTTATTGTAAACTGGAGCTCCTGATTCAATATGTGTCATTGACCAGGTTCCATAGACTCGCATAACTCTTGGATCTGTATTAGTCTCCGTCGCGGAGTATAAAGATCCTGACCAAAAAGCATTGTCAGAACCAACTAATCCATCACCTTCATTAAAAGTAATATTATCAAAAGAATCCATGTAGCTTTCACCAGCTGCTTTTAATTCCTTAATATCAAGCGTTTGATTTCCGTTATATTGTGGTGGGCTCCATTTAACAGTATCAGCCATTACACTCATTAGAAGATCAATATCTTTATTTTTGAAACCTTCTGCAAAAGTTTTAAAAGTTTCAATTTGTTTTTGAAATTTTGCCTTTTCTTCTTCACTAACTACTACGCCTGTTTCAGATTGATTACATGAAACCGTAATTATTAAAAGAGCAAAAACTGTAATAATTGTTTTTAAATTTTTCATAATATTTATTAGATTATGATATCAATATACAAAATTTTAAATGAAATTATCTTTCCTCCTTTAATTCAACCTCTACTTCTAAGCTAGGATTTTTTTCACTAATTAGTTTGATTATTGATAAAGCTTGGGCATTAAACCTAGGCTCTGTAATCAAATAAGTAACCTCTCTAACAACTTTGTTGTTGTCTAATGCAATCTCAATTGCAGAATATGTTGCACACAATTCACCTTTATAAAAGACGTTTGTTCCGTCATAAGTCAGTCCATCTGTAGAAATATCTTTTAGTGGGTTACAACTTGATAAGATTAATGCAAATAATACTAATAATTTTCTCATAATTTTTATTTTTTGTAAACATACTTTTGTTTTTACTGATATATATTAACTAAACGTTATATTTGCCGAGAATTTTAATAATTCATAATGATTATATCGTCAATTAGACTTCTTTTTTTAAGTTTATCACTATCATTTTTCACAAACTCTTCCGCTCAAAATACAGGTGACTATAATAAGGGAGATATATATGCTTATTGGGGTTGGAACTGGTCATGGTATACTAAATCTAATATTCATTTTACTGGAAATGATTATGATTTTATTCTTCATAATGTAAGTGCTCAAGATAGACAAACAAAATTCCAGTTTGGCAAATATTTTACTCCTAAAAACATTTCTATACCACAGTATAATTTTAGAATAGGATATTTTGTAAATGATAATATTGATATTTCATTTGGCATAGATCATATGAAGTATGTACTTGAACAAAATCAACTTGGGAGAATTTCTGGATTTATACAAAACTCTGGTACTGTTTATGATGGTTTTTATGAAAATACTTTATTACCTATTAGTGATGGGTTTTTACAATTTGAACATAGTGATGGATTGAATTATATAAATTTTGAGATTAGAAAACACCATACTTTTTTAGAGCAAAACAATATGCAGTTTACTTTCATAAAAGGAGTAGGCCTGGGTTTTATGTTACCAAAAACAAATGCAGTTTTGTTAAACAATGAAAGAAATGACAATTTTTATTTATCTGGATATGGTTTTCATTCTTTGATGGGTTTAAATTTTAAATTCTTTAATAATTTCTTTATTCAGTCAGAGTTTAAGTTGGGGTATGCAAATCTTCCTAAGATAAGAACAACTCAATTTAAAGAAGATACTGCTAGCCAAGACTTCTTTTATGGACAATTAAATTTAGTGTTTGGATATTTGTGGAATTTCTAATATTAAATAACTTCTTTTATTAGTACTATTGTACCAATAACAATTACAAATAATCCAAATCCTTTTTTTAATTTACTACCATCTATTTTTTTACTAAGTCCTTGCCCAATTGAAATGCCAATTATTGAGATAATAGAAAACTTTAATAAGAACATCCAATTTATCTTAAGACTTTCAATATCTCCAATAAATCCAATTAACGATTTAATTGAAATAATTAATAATGAGGTAGCAACTGCATTTTTCATCTTAAGTTTACTAAAAATAACCAATACAGGAATAATAATAAATCCTCCTCCAGCTCCTACAACTCCAGTTATAACTCCAACCAATGAACCTTCAATAAAAACGAATAACTTATGATACTTTAAATTTCTTTTATTTTTTGATGAATTATCTGATCTATTTTTAATCATTGCTATACCTGCACAATAAATTAAAATACAAAAAAACAGCATAAGAAATTTTTCTTTTGTTATAAGTAAGTTGCCAATTGAAATTATATTCTCTGGAATTAGTCCAATTAAATATTTTCTTGTTAAATAAACAGATAATGCTGCAGAGGTAGAAAAATATGTAACAGTATTAATATCAATGAGTTTAGATTTAATATTTTTAATTGATCCAATTAATGAAGTTAAACCAACTGTAAATAAGGAGTAGGCTGTCGCTATAACAGGATTAATTCCAAAAAAATAGACAAATATTGGTAATGATAGTATTGAGCCACCACTTCCAATTAATCCTAAAGTAACTCCAACTAATAAAGCTCCGAAATAACCAATGATAATATTAATGTCCATTATTATTAGGGATTAATTTTTTGTTAATATAAATTTTTCAAACAATAAATTTAAATATCTTTAACAAATCTATAATTATTATCTGTTTAATGAGGTTATTTGTAATATTATTATTGTTTTTTTTATATAACTACCTTGGATATTCTCAGCAAGATTCTTCAATAAAAACATTAGTTATTAAATCATTAGATGATGATATTATACCACCTAACACATTCTCTGTTAAAATTCCTAAAGTTAGAGGGTTGACAAATAAAGTTATAATTCCTTTTTTTAATTATAATTTAGATAATGCTTTAAAGAAACCGGATTTAGATATAACTAAAAAATCAGATCTTGTAACACCCACATGGGATATAAAACAGAAATTTAAAGAAGGTAATACAACATCTTCAAAATTCAGAAAAGATTATTATTTAGGTGAAATTCAAACAGACTCAGATTATATTATTATCAAGTGCCGTGATCATGAATATGTAGATGGTGACAGAATTAAATTAATGCTTAATGGAATTGTTATACATCCAAGTATTACACTTTCTTCAAATTATTATACAATAGATATTGACTTAATTGAAGGATATAATAATATTGAATTTGTAGCTTTAAATGAAGGAGAGAGTAGTCCAAACACTGCTCAGTTGAGTGTCTTAGATGAGAAAAATATAGTTTTATCTACAAATAAATGGTTTATAACAACTGGTTTCAAGGCCAAACTAGTTGTATTTAAAAAATAATTTACGCATTTAACATTACTGGCATGACCAACATGGTAATGTTTTCACCATCTGATTGACTGACTGTTGGTTTTAATATCCCTGCTCTATTAGGAAGACTCATTTCAAGTTTAATTTGAGCAGAATCTAAATTGTTAAGCATCTCAATTAAAAATCGAGAGTTAAATCCGATTTGAATATCATCTCCTTGATAGTCGCAGGTAAGTCTTTCTTCAGCCTTATTACTAAAATCTACATCTTCCGCAGAAATATTTAATTCTGCCCCAGCAGCTTTAAGTCTAATTTGATGTGTGGTTTTATTAGAAAATATTGAAACTCTTTTAACAGAGTTTAAAAATTGTAATCTGTCAATAGTTAATACATTTGGATTTTCTTTAGGTATGACCGCTTCATAATTAGGATAATTACCGTCAATAAGCCTACAAATTATAGTGGTGTCTTCTAAAACAAATTTTGCATTGGAATTGTTGTATTCTACCTCTATTTCAAATTCGTTATCATTAAGGATTGTTTTTAATAGATTAAGAGGTTTTTTTGGCATTATAAATTCAGCGGTTTCATTTGCTGAAAAATCACTTCTTTTATATTTAACAAGCTTATGTGCATCCGTAGCAACAAAAGTTAAACTTTCTTTAGAGAGTTGAAAAAAAACTCCGCTCATAACTGGTCTTAAATCGTCATTACCAGCAGCAAATAATGTATTATTTATTGCTTTTAGTAAAACTGTGCTAGACAATTTTGCTGAAGATGGATTGTCTAATTGAATTGTTTTTGGAAACTGCTCACCATCAGAATAAGCTAAGGCATATTTTCCATGATTAGAATTTATTTCAATTATATTATTATCTAGTATAAGAAATGTTAAGGGTTGCTCAGGAAATGTTTTAAGTGTATCTAATAAAAGTTTTGAAGGAATAGCAATTTTACCTTTACTTTCACTTTCAACATTAATTGAAGTAGTCATAGTTGTTTCTAAATCACTTGCAGTTATCGAAAGTTTACTAGATTCTAATTCAAAAAGAAAATGGTCCAAAACTGGAATAGTATTAGAGGCATTAATCACACCACCAATTAGTTGTAGTTTTTTTAGTAACCCGACACTTGAGACAATAAATTTCATATTAGAAACATTATTAATTATAGATACAAATATATTGTAAAGAGATAAATAAAGGAAAGAAACTTATTAACAGTTTTGTATTGATAATTACTTAAAATTAACTGTTACAGTATCTAAAATATTTAAACCCATAAGAGATGCTGCAGTGCCAAAATTTACAGGATTACTTTTGTAAATAGCAATCTCTAAATTAGAGTTAGAATTAAAAATAGCCATAGCTTGACCATCATTATTTCTCTTCTCTTCAGCAATATTAAAGTTAACAATATCACTATATTTCGAAAATATTTTTTTAAACTTATAATTTCTTACAGAAATTTCAAAATCTCTTGTTTTTGATATTTCTCTAAAAAAGGATTTTGTAATATTAGTTATGACATTCCCATAATTATCTATATAAATAACATTTCCAATTATTTGATTTTTGTTATCATTTACAAAAGGAGTTAAGTTTTTTACAGTTTTTATTTTAGTAATAGACTTGCCAATAACTTCTAATTTACCACCTCTAGATAGATGACATGCTACTTTAACAAATACATCTAATACACTAAAGTTTGAAATCAATTTGTCATGAATATTAATTTCTACAATTTCTTCTGGTTCAATATTTAAACATGCCATACTCATAATACCATTATCAGCACATATAAAATATTGTCCCTCAAATTTAATTACAAGATGTTTGTTTTCTGGTGTTAACTCCGAGTCAACTCCTATAATATGAATTGTATTAACAGGAAAACTTTTGTACGAATTCTGAACGATGTATGCAGCTTCTAAAATATTAAAAGGAGAAATTTGATGAGATATATCAACAATTCTAACGTCTTTATTTTCTGATAAAATAGCTCCTTTTATATTAGCTATAAAAGAATCTTTTATTCCAAAATCTGTGGTAAGAGTAATTATTGACATTTGAAATTGTTAATATTTTTTTTTAATAATATGCTTTAAAATTATGTACATTTATTACAAATTTAATAAAATCATATCTATAAAATCAATAAAAAAATTATCTATTGAACGAAAAAATAATAAAAATTAAAAATATTGAACCCAAAGAATTATTTGGTTCAAGAAATAAAAACTTAGATTTTATTAAATCTAAGTTTGCAAAATTAAAAATAGTAGCTAGAGGAAGTGAAATTAAGGTATATGGTGATAAGGATTTATTAATAGAATTTGAAAATAAGATTAATTTAATTTTTAATTATTTTTTAGAATATAATTCAATAACAAAAAATGAATTAGATGTACTAATAAGTAGTGATTCTGCTAATGAAATTAAAACTTCAAAAAAAAGTCATGGAGCTATTTTACATGGTGTAGGAGGTAGGGTAATTAAAGCTAAGACAATTAATCAAAGAAAAATCGTTGATAGTATACAAAAAAACGACATGGTTTTTGCTATTGGACCAGCTGGTACAGGTAAAACTTATACCGGAGTTGCATTAGCTGTAAAGGCTTTAAAAGAAAAACAAGTTAAGAGAATTATTTTAACTAGACCCGCTATTGAGGCTGGAGAAAACCTCGGTTTTCTTCCTGGAGATTTAAAAGAAAAGTTAGATCCTTACATGCAGCCATTATATGATGCATTAAGAGACATGATTCCATCAGAAAAGTTGAAAGATTATATAGAAAAAGGTACTATTCAAATAGCTCCATTGGCATTTATGAGAGGAAGAACTCTTGATAATGCTTTTGTAATTTTAGATGAAGGTCAAAACACAACTCATGCTCAAATGAAAATGTTTCTTACTAGAATGGGTAAAAATGCAAAATTTTTACTAACCGGTGATCCTGGGCAGATCGACTTACCAAGACGGGTTATTTCAGGTCTTAAAGAAGCTTTATTAATACTTAAAGATGTAGATGGTGTGGGTATGGTTTTTTTAGATGATAAAGATGTTATTAGACATAAATTAGTAAAAGATGTCATTGATGCTTATAAAAATATTGAAAATTTAGAATAATACTTATGAGTAATACAATTGTAAAAACTGACTTTAATTTTAAAAATCAAATATCTGTTTATAAAGGTAAAGTAAGAGATGTTTATAAATTAAAGAATAACTTACTAGTTATGGTTGCTTCTGATAGATTATCTGCATTTGATGTTGTTATGCCTAAAGGAATACCTTTCAAAGGTCAAATTCTTAATCAAATTGCCACAAAAATGATGAACGATACTAAAGATATTGTACCAAATTGGTTAATTGGTACTCCAGATCCAAATATTGCAATTGGACATAGTTGTAAACCATTTAAAGTTGAAATGGTTATAAGAGGTTATTTGTCTGGTCATGCTGCAAGAGAATATAGTAAAGGTAATAGACTTTTATGTGGAATTAAGATGCCAGAAGGAATGATTGAAAACGATAAATTCCCAACTCCTATTATTACTCCTGCTACAAAAGCTGAATTTGGTGAACATGATGAAGACATTTCAAAAGATGATATTTTAAATAGAAAAATAGTCTCTAAAGATGATTATGAAAAATTAGAGTCTTACACATATAAACTTTTTGAAAGAGGCTCTCAAATAGCTAATAATAGAGGATTGATATTAGTTGATACAAAATATGAATTTGGTAAAACTATTGAAGGTGAAATTGTTTTGATTGATGAAATTCATACTCCGGATTCTTCAAGATATTTCTATGCTGATGGATATGAAGAAAGACAAAAAACAAATCAACCTCAAAGACAATTATCCAAAGAATTTGTTAGACAATGGTTAATTAAAAATGATTTTCAGGGTCTTAAAGGTCAAATGATTCCTAATATGACAGATACATATATAAAGGATATTAGTGAAAGATATATTGAGTTGTATGAAAATATTACAGGTGATAAATTTTTAAAAGCTAATACTTCTAATATTAATCAAAGAATTGAATTAAATGTGCAGGATTTTCTGAGTAAATATGAGTAATTTAGAATCTTTTGTTTCCAATTTAGCGTCTTTTTTGTGGGGAATACCTTTGCTGATAATTTTAGTTGGTGGTGGATTATATTTATTAATATATTCAAGATTAATTCAATTTAAATATTTTTTTCATGCAATTGATATTCTAAGAGGTAAATTTGATAATGATAATGATACAGGAGAAATTAGTCATTTTAGCGCATTATCCACGGCTCTTTCTGCAACAGTTGGTATGGGTAATATAGCTGGAGTAGCTGTAGCTATTAGTATTGGAGGTCCAGGCGCAGTTTTTTGGATGTGGATTAGCGGTGTTATTGGAATGTCAACAAAATTTTTTACTTCATCTCTTTCAATTATGTATAGAGGTTATGATTCTGAGGGAAATGTTCAAGGAGGTCCAATGTATTTTATAACTGAAGGGCTTGGTAAAAAATGGAAACCTTTAGCAATTATGTTTAGTTTAAGTGGTTTAGTTGGAGTTTTACCATTATTTAACGTTAATCAATTGACACAAGCAATTAATGATATATTGCTAATTCCTGCCGGTGTTCAGGTTGATATTTTTTCAAATATATTAATAGGTCTTGTTTTGATATTACTAACATCCATCGTTATTCTTGGTGGTTTAAAACGTATTAGTTTAGTAGCAACACGTTTAGTTCCACTCATGGTAGCGATTTATATGCTTTCAGTTATATTAATTTTAATTATCAATTATGATGTAGTGCCTTACTATTTGAAATTGATTCTAACTGACGCTTTTTCTGCAGATTTTTATAAGGGAGATTCTCTTTATGGAGGTTTTGTTGGAGCTTTAATTATACTAGGTATAAGAAGAGGGGCTTTTTCAAATGAAGCTGGTATAGGGACAGCTCCACTGGCACATGGTGCTGCAAAAACTAATTCACCAGTAAAGGAAGGTCTTGTTGCAATGCTTGGTCCAGCTATTGATACATTATTAGTCTGTACTTTGACAGCTTTAGCAATATTAGTAACTGGAGTTTGGAAAGATGCTGGATTGGATGGAGTTAGTTTAACAGCTTCAGCATTTAGTCATTCTTTAACATATAATGGTCAGTATATACTTTTATTCTGTATTCTTATATTTAGTATGTCATCATTGTTTACTTACTCATATTACGGAACAAAATGTATGTCTTTTCTAGTAGGAGTAAAATATAAAAATTATTATAATTATATTTTTATAATTAGTATAATGTTAGGAGCTACTACTTCTTTAAGTTTAATGATTAATTTGATTGATACTTTTTTTGCGTTAATGGCGGTCCCAACTATGTTAGCTACAATTATGTTATCTCACAAAGTTATTATAGCATTAAATGAATATAAAAATTCATTCTAACAAGTCAACTTACATTAAAGAATACTATTAAATGATAATTTAGTTACTTAAAATAACTAAAGTCTTGATTGTTCTTTATTTCAAGTAAAGACTTATAAATTAATTTAATTACATTTTCTACATCATTTTTATGTACCATTTCAACAGTCGTATGCATATATCTTAGTGGTAATGAAATTAACGCAGATGCGACACCTCCGTTACTGTAAGCAAAGGCATCTGTATCTGTTCCAGTAGCTCTTGAAAGCGCAGCTCTTTGAAAAGGTATTTTATTTTTTTCAGCTGTAGTAATGATCAGATCTCGTAATTTTTGCTGAACAGCAGGAGCATATGCAATCACAGGACCTTTATCTAATTCGCAAAAACCTTCCTTTTTTTTATTTATCATTGGAGTTGTGGTATCATGAGTCACATCAGTAACAATGGCTACATTAGGCTTGATAGTTTCAGTAATCATTTGAGCTCCTCTTAATCCAATTTCCTCTTGGACTGAGTTAGTTACATATAATCCAAATGGTAATTTATCTTTATTTTCATGTAACATACGAGCAACTTCAGCAATCATAAAACCACCCATTCTATTATCCAATGCTCTACAAACAAAATTATTTTTATTTAAAATATGAAATTCATCAGGATATGTTATAACACAACCAATATGAACACCTAATTTTTCAACTTCTTTTTTAGTTTTACATCCTACATCAATAAATATATTGTCAATTTTTGGAGCTTCTTCTTTTCCGCCTCCCCTAGTATGTATTGCAGGCCAACCAAATACACCTTTTACAATTGATTTTTTAGTATGGATATTAACAATTTTACTAGGAGCTATTTGATGATCACTACCGCCATTTCTAATAACATAAATTAAACCATTATCTGAAATGTAGTTTACATACCAAGAAATTTCATCAGCATGTCCTTCAATAACTACCTTATACTTTGCATTTGGATTAATTACTGCCACAGCTGTTCCATAAGTATCTGTTATGAAAGAATCTACATATGGCTTCATATAATCCATCCAAATTTGTTGTCCATCCCATTCATATCCAGTTGGTGAAGCATTATTTAAGTATTTCTTTAAAAATATTAGTGATTTTTTATTTAGTATCGATTTTTTAGCCATGGTATTTACATTTAAGTTCATAAAAATAAAACGAATAATTTAAATGGCTTCTATTTTAATAATTAATTAACTAGCAACTTTAAAATAAATATTTATTATTTAGGTATTTTTGTTCCTCATATGATAAATAAATTTTTCTATACTATATTATTTACTTCCAGTATTATTTTTTCACAAAATAATACTTTAGATAATTTGAATTTAATTGAAGGTGACTCAATAATGAATAATATTATTGGACTAAATGAGATTGTTTTATTACCAAAAATAAAATTTAATAACAGAGAAGATTTGTATAATTATCTTATTTTAAAAAGAAAGACATTAAAAGTTTATCCCTATGCTAAACTTGCTTCAGTTCGATTAGATACTCTTTACTCTAGATTAGTTAATGTAAAAAGAAAAAGTTCCAAAAAGAGATATATTAAGCAAATTCAAAAATATTTAGAAGGAAAGTTTACTAATGAACTTAAGAAGTTGACAAGAACTGAGGGGCAGATATTAATTAAACTAATAAATAGACAAACTGGATATTCAGTATATGAGCTTATTAAGAATCTTCGAAATGGTTTTAATGCATTTGTCTTTAATACTACTGCAAAAGCATTTGATATTTCATTAAAAGAAAAATATGATCCTTTATTAGTTTATGAAGATTACTTAATTGAAGATATTTTACAAAGAGCCTTTCAAAGTAATCAACTAGAAAAAACTAATTCAAAAAAACAACTACCAGATTTATATGCTTTAAAAAAATATTGGAAGTCTAAATAGAATACGCTATCGCAATTGCTGATGAAATTAGTAGAATTTTTACAATATTAAATTTATGACCCTCACTACTTTCAAATAATATAGTGGTTGAAACATGTAATAACAAGCCTATAACAAAAGAATTTATAAGGTTAGATATAATAATTATCATTTCGCTATTATTAGATATGTAAGTGCCTAAAGGTGTGGTTAAACTAAAGATTAGTATAAAGAGAATTATTTTGTATTTATTTACATTACTTTTTAATAGAGAAACAGTTATAATAAAAGCAATTGGAATTTTATGTATAAATATCCCATATAAAATATTATTATTTAACTCAATTGAAAACCCCTCAATAAATGCGTGTAGGGATAAGCTAACTAGCAAAACTAACGGAAACTTACTATTGTTTTTTTGAGAATGACCATGTTCAGCACCTTTTGAGAAAAATTCTAAAATTACTTGAAATAATATGCCAAGCATTATCATTAATCCTATTAGCTTTGTATCATATTTAGATTTTAAAAAATTATCTAAGTAAACATTAGGCAGTAAATCAAAAACTGTAATTGATAATAAAAAAGCACCACTAAATGCTAAAGTTAATTGAGAACTTCTTTGAATAGCTTTCTCACTAAAAAAAACAACAGCAAAAGAACCTAGAAGAACCGCTATTAGAGGAAGTAAATATATATTCATAATTTATTGGACTATAAAAATTAATCTTTTTGAGTTAATGTTATCAAATTTATTTAAATGATAATCTCCAAATATATCAACTATTTCTAAGTTAGCTTGCTTGAATAAAGATTTAAAATCATTTAAACTTAAAGCTTTTACTTTTTCTTGAAAATTATAGTTTTTATCATTATGATTAAAATGAATTTCTTTTATCAAGAATGAGTTATAGATATATCTTTTTAAGTTAAATTTTATTGAGTCAATAATTTCAAAATTCTCCTTAACTAGATTGTTTTTTAAGTATCCTAAATTAAAAAAATCAATAACACCAAAACCATTCTTTTTTAAATTATTTTTTAAACTAATTAAAGTTTTTAAGTTATCAATATCATTGTCAAAATACCCAAAACTTGTGAATAGATTTACAACTAAATCAAATTTTATATTCATTGGTAAGCGCATATCATGAATATGAAATTTTAAGGATTTATTTTCATTTTTTTTTGCTTCTGCAATATTATTGGATGAAATATCAACTCCAGTAACATTATTTCCTAACTTATTTAAAAAAACAGAGTGTCTTCCTTTACCACATGCGAGATCAAGTATCTTTATTTTTTTATCAAAAGAAAAATAAGTCATTAATTTCTTTGAAAAATATTCAGCTTCTTGGTAATCTCTATTTTTATAAAGAATATGATAATAGTCACTATCAAACCAATCTTCATTTACTTTTGGTTTATTTTTTTTAAACATATAGATAGCTTTAATATTCAAAAATAAAGTATTTTTGGAATTGATATTTGATATTTTATGGAAAATAATTTTCAAATGGTTGCTAAAACCTTATATGGATTTGAAGATCTTCTAGCAAAAGAGTTAGTTCAACTTGGAGCACAAAGAGTTAAAAAAGGAGTTAGAAATGTTACTTTTCTTGGTGATAAAGGTTTTATGTATAAATGCAACTTAGCTTTAAGAACTGCTGTAAAAATACTAAAACCAATAGCCTCTTTTAAAGTATTTGATGAGAAAGATTTATATGAAAAAATATATAAAATTAAATGGGAAAATTATATAGATTCTAAAGGTTCCATAGCAATTAATTCAACACTTAATTCAAATATTTTTACCCATTCTCAATATATTTCCTTAAAAGCTAAAGATGCAATTGTAGATCGATTTAGAAGTTTGAAAAATGAAAGACCTTCCGTTGATTTAAGGTTTCCTGATTTAAAGATAAATATTCATATTGATAAAATGTTTTGTAATGTTTCTCTAGATTCTTCTGGCGAATCCCTTCATAAAAGAGGATATAAGACAGCTACTAATATTGCGCCTATAAATGAAGTTTTAGCTGCAGGATTAATTATGCTTAGTGGATGGGATGGTCAATCAGACTTATTAGACCCAATGTGTGGAAGTGGTACTATATTAATTGAAGCAGCAATGATAGCATGTAACATTCCTCCAAATTTAATGAGAAATGAATTTGCCTTTGAAAAATGGAAAGATTGGGATGTGGATTTGTTTGAAAAAATTGAGAATTCTTTATTAAATAAAACAAGAGATTTTCATTACAATATTTATGGAATTGATAAAGCGCCTAGTGCTGTAAAAAAAGCTATTGATAATATTAATAATTCTAAATTAGATTCTTTCATTTCGATTAGACATGATGATTTTTTTAAAACATCAAAATCTAGCAAAGAATTACTTCATATTATATTTAACCCACCTTACGGGGAACGATTGGAGATTAATGTTGAAAAATTATATGAAGATATTGGCAATACTTTGAAAAGAAATTATGCTAATAGTAATGCTTGGTTCATAACATCAAATAAAGAATCTCTCAAATATGTAGGTCTTCGTCCATCAAAAAAAATTAAATTATTCAATGCTAAATTAGAATCTATATTTGCTAAATATGAAATATATGATGGAAGTAAAAAAGCAAAAAAACAGTAATTTACTTCCTAATTATTGGAATTAGATAAGATATTTTATAGCTAAAACCTGTACCAAAGGAACTGCCTTCATAGGTTTTGTTGAATCCTGGCACGTAAAGATTATCTATATTGTTTTTAGTTTTAGAATCAATCATTTTTTTAATTTCTAAATTAAATCCTAAAAACAAATTATTTAATATTTCTGCTTTAATTCCAAATATTAATTCTAGCCAAACAGATGAGAGATTATTATTAAAAATTGAATGATTGATAGTGTTTAATCCCCAAACATCACTATTAATGTCATATATTGTATAGCTATTAATTGTTTGGTCAAATGAACTATACCCTATTCTAATTCCAGAGAATATTAAATTTTGCATGTCTAACCAGTTGTTATGCATATTATAATCAACACCTATCTTTAAATAATTACCTTTTGACCTAAAATTTATATAATTATTTTCAATTAATTTATTAGTATGCCCAATTTCGGTTGCTACATAAAGTTTATTAAAAATTCTATAATCAGCACTTAATTCTATTCCGTTATAGCTATCATCTGTATAAGAGGTAATTAATTTATTTAAATCTAACCCCATTCTTAGGCCATATTTTTGATTAATTAAGCTGTCTTGATTAATATCATTTTCTTGAGATATTAAATTAAAAGGTATAATTAATATTAAAAATAAATTAATGCAATATTTTAACATGAGACTGATTTTCATTTGATACTATACTGTTAACTATTTCAAATTCACTAACCCAGCTTGCTTCAGATTGATCATTATTTGGATTATAATTAAAAAAACTTGTAATCGAATAATTATTTGCAAACCCACATGCTCTAGATATAAATACACTAGAATTATTATGGTTTATATATATGTCGTTTGAAATTCCATTAATGATATCATTATTTGTAAAATCTTTATAAAATTTGAAATGACTAAATTCATCATTATTATTTAAGGGGATGGCAATAGAATCAGTAGTTCCATTAACGTCATCTAATAATATCATTTCATCATTTACAATCGCATAAACTCCTAATGATTCAACAGCTTTACTTTGCTCTGGATCAGTTACATCTTTAAATGTTATAATTAATCTGGGAGTTGTTAGGGTAGATTCAGAACATATATCATCTTTTTCACATGATATTATGGTTATTGAACAGATAATAATTACTAGAAAATATTTAAAATTCATTCTTTTTTTTATTTAAAAGTACAACATTTTCTATATGATGGGTTTGAGGAAACATGTCTACTGCTTGTGATTTGATGATTCGATATTGATTTTTCAATAATTCTAAATCTCTAGCTTGAGTTGCACTATTGCAACTTACATAGATAATTTTTTGTGGTAATAATTTCATTATTTCACCAACTACCTTTTTATGCATACCATCTCTAGGTGGATCAGTAATAATAGTATTAGGAATACCATTCTTTTTAATAAATTCAGAATTAAATACAGTTTTCATATCTCCTACAAAATAACTACAATTTGAAATATTATTTCTTTTTGCATTCTCTTTGGCAGCTTTAATAGCGTCAGGAACAGATTCAATACCAATAATTTTTTTAACATATTTTGCAATAAATAAACCAATAGTTCCAGTACCAGTATATAAATCATAAACAATTTCGTTTTTTTTAAATTGTCCAAATTCTTTAACAATTTTATAAAGTTCATAAGCTTGGTTAGAATTTGTTTGATAAAATGATTTAGCATAAATTTTAAATACTAATTCATTCATTTTTTCAGATATAAAATTATTTCCATAAAAGCACTTAATCTCTTGATCATAAATCGTGTCATTTGCTTTACTATTAATAACATACAATAAGGAATTAATATCTGGAAATGTACTTTTTATATGATTAAGTAGTAATTTAATTTTGTCTTCATTCTTGTTAAAAAATTGTATTAAAATCATAAGTTCACCAGTTGATGATGTTCTAATCATTAAAGTTCTTAAATCTCCAACACTTTCTTTATAGTTGAAAAATGAAATATTATTTTTTATTGAAAATTCTTTGACCTCATTTCTTATTTTATTGGTATAATCTTCTTGAAGAAAACATTTATTTATATCGACAACCTTATTCCACATGCCAGGGATATGAAATCCTAATGCATTTTTCTTAATAATTTTTTTATTCGAATTTATTTCCTCTGCACTTAACCATCTAGAATCGCTAAATGAATACTCCATTTTATTTCTATAATTGTATTGTTTTGGTGCTTTTTTTATTGGGACAATTTCTTCAATATCAACTTTACCTATTCTTTTTAAATTATTATAGACTTCGCTTTGCTTAAATTTGAGTTGCTGTTCGTATTCAATATGTTGCCATTTACAACCCCCACATACGCCAAAATGTTCACAAACGGGTTGTGTTCTTATTTTTGAATATTTATGAAATTGAGTAATTTTTGCTTGATAATAAGATTTTCTTTTTTTATAGGTTTTTAAATCAACAATATCACCTGGAGCTCCTCCGTCAATAATAATTGTTTTTCCATCATTTGCGCTAGATATAGTTTTTCCTTTTGAACCAACTTTTTCAATTGTAATTTTTTCAAATACTTTATTTTTTTTTCTTCTCATCAATTAAAATTGTTAACATCTAATCATTTAAGCCTTAATTTACTGAGGTAAATATTTATAAATTTGTGTAAAATTAAACAAAACTAATCGATTACTATGCATCAAACATTGTCAGATAAATTAATTAATCAAGAAAATAAATATGGAGCCCATAATTATCATCCACTTCCAGTTGTCTTAAAAAGAGGTGAAGGTGTATATGTTTGGGACGTTGAAGATAAAAAATATTATGACTTTCTTTCTGCATATTCTGCTGTTAACCAAGGACATTGTCATCCTAAAATTGTTAAAGCTTTAATAGATCAGTCTACTAAATTAACTTTGACATCAAGAGCTTTTCATAATGATGTATTAGGAGAATATGAAAAGTTCATTACATCTTTTTTCGGATATGATAAAGTTTTACCAATGAATACAGGTGTAGAAGGAGGTGAGACTGCTGTTAAATTAGCTAGAAAATGGGGTTATGAAGTTAAAAAAATCCCTAGTAATTGTGCAAAAATAGTATTTGTTGAGGGAAATTTTTGGGGAAGAACTCTTGGAGCAATATCTTCATCAACAGATCCTTCAAGTACAGTTGGTTTTGGTCCTTTTATGCCGGGTTATGAAATAATACCTTATAATGATTTAGATGCTCTTCGTAATTCTCTTAAAGACCCTAATGTGGCTGCATTTATGGTAGAGCCAATTCAAGGAGAAGCAGGAGTAGTAGTTCCTGAAGATAATTATCTTTTAGATGCGTATAATATTTGTAAAGAAAATAATGTCCTTTTTATTGCTGATGAAGTTCAAACTGGTATTGCCAGAACAGGTGAACTGTTATGTTGTGACCATCATGGATTCAAACCTGATATTTTAATCTTAGGTAAAGCATTGTCTGGTGGTATTTTCCCAGTGTCAGCAATATTATCATCAGATGAAATTATGCTAACTATTAAACCTGGTGAACATGGATCTACATATGGAGGAAACCCTTTAGGTTGTAAGGTTGCTATCGCTGCTTTGGAAGTTATAAAAGAGGATAATTTAGTAGAAAATTCTCGAATTCTTGGAAATATTTTTAGAAAAGAAATTAATAAATATATAAACAATAGTAATATAGCAAAACTCATTAGAGGAAAAGGTTTGCTTAATGCTATAGTTATAAACGATAGCGAGAATAGTGAAACTGCTTTAAATATTTGTTTGTCTATGGCAAAAAAGGGACTTTTAGCTAAACCTACTCATGGGAATATCATCAGATTTGCACCTCCATTAATAATTAATGAGGAACAATTAAATGATGCTATTTCAATAATTATTAATACTTTGAAGGAATTTGAAATATAAATTATGAAACCAATTTATTTAGATAATGCTGCAACAACACAAATTAGGCCTGAAGTTATCACTTCAATGCACGATATTTCTGCAAATTATTATGGTAACCCTTCATCAACACATAGTTTTGGTCGCAGTTCTAGAACAATAATTGAATCTTCTAGAAAAGAAATAGCAAACCATCTTAACGTTTCTTCTTCAGAAATAATTTTCATGTCTGGTGGTACTGAAGCAGATAATTTTATTTTAAGAAGTGCTGCAAAAGATTTAGGTATTAAACATTTTATTTCAAGTAAAATTGAACATCACGCTGTTGGTCATACTTTAGAAGAATTAGTGAATGATTATTCTGTAAAAATTTCTTATGTGGATATTGATAATAAAGGAAGTGTATGTTACAATAGTCTAGAAGATTTACTTAAAAATTCTAATGAAAAAACATTAGTTTCTCTGATGCATATTAATAATGAAATTGGAAATATATTAAATCTTGAATTAGTCTCTAGTTTATGTCATAAATATAATGCTCTTTTTCATAGCGATACAGTTCAGTCCGTTGGTCATTACAACTTAGATCTTCAGAAAATTAAGATTGATTTTTTAGTAGCAAGCGCTCATAAATTTCATGGGCCAAAAGGTATTGGTTTTGCTTATATAAACAAGAAAAATAAGATTAAACCTTTAATTTTTGGTGGATCTCAAGAAAAGGGCTGCAGAGCAGGTACTGAAAGTGTTCATAATATAATTGGAATGGCTAAATCCCTTGAAATATCTCTAAATAATCTTGAATTTGAAATGAATCAAATTAAAAGTATTAAGAAGTATTTTGTTGATCAATTAATTAATAATATTGAAAATATTCGCTTCAATGGGTTGTCATCAGATTTGCAAAAATCAACATATACTTTACTAAATGTAATGTTTCCTATCGCTAAAGATAAATCTTCTTTATTTTTATTCGAATTAGATATGAAAGGAATTGCTTGTTCTAAAGGAAGTGCTTGTCAAAGTGGTTCAAATATTGGGTCTCACGTTCTTAATAATATTTTATCTGTTAAAGAAAATAGTAATATATCTCTAAGGTTTTCATTTAGTATATATAACACTTTTGAAGAAATTGATTATGTTGTTAAGACTTTGAAATACTTAATCGAAAAATAAAAAATTAAAGTTTTAAATCTACTGATAAGTTTAGTAGTCTTGGGGTTAAATAATTGGGAATAGAGTATTGTCGTTTTGAATAAACATCTCTTACCCAAGTGTTTGTAATTGAATTTTGAATATTAAACATATTAAATAATTCTAGACCTATATTTAATTCTTTAATATTTCTATTTAAATTTTTATCACTTATTAGTTGGTAAGATACACCCAAATCAACTCTTTTATAATCTGGTAATCTATTTTGATAATCATATGAACTAGAGTAACTAGGAGCTCCACCAGGAACTCCGGTATTATAAACTAAATTCAAATACATTTTAAAATTTGGATTACTCGGAATATAGTCTTGAAATAAAATTCCAAACTTAAATCTTTGATCTGATGGTCTTGGAATATAGCCTTGATTTTCAATATTTTCTTTAGTATTAAGGAATCCAAAGCTAAACCATGATTCTGTTCCAGGGATGAACTCTCCATTTAATCTTATATCTAAACCATATGCATATGCTTTAGCATTATTATTTGCCAAATATCTAATTCTAACATTGTCAACATTATAAGCATTAACATTTGTTATTTTTTTATAATATAGTTCTGATATTAATGAAAATGGTCTATTCCACATTTTAAAGCTATATTCATTGGCAGCTACTAAATGAATAGATTTTTGAGCATCAACATTTAAGTTAATGTTTCCTGAAAAATCTCTAAGTTCCCTGTAAAAAGGAGGTTGATAATATAACCCACCACTTAATTTCCAAAACATATCTTTTTCCCAATTCGGCTTTAATGCTATTTGAAATCTAGGGCTAAACTTATACTTAAAATTGTTATTATTTATGGACCATCCATGCATCCTAATACCAAAATTTGTAAATAAATTTGATGATCCTAGTTCTGAATTTTTACTCCATTGAATAAACGATTGAATTCTTTTTGTATTAGTTTTATTATTTTTTCTAATATTCTGAAAAGGCACAATAGGACCTTCATTTGGTGAATAAGGTTGATCACTTATACTTTCAATAAAAGGTGGATCGATTGAATATCCAGTTGAATCAATAACTTCCCACTCAACTATTCTATCTTTAATATCCTCATGTGTATATTTTACGGACCACTCTATTTGATTAGATTTATGATTAAAATTACCTTTATGCTCAAAATTTATTATCAATGCTTTTAAATTATTTCTTGCATGATTTAGTTGTGAGCCTATTCCTTCAGTAAATTCAACATCTCCTAAATCTTGACTACCTAAATTACTATTTACTTCTCCTAATCTGTATTGAGCTAAAATATCATAATACTCTTTTTCGCTAGTTTGGAATAATGAAGTATTAAATGACAGATGTAGCTGCTCAGAAGCTTTGAAATTAATTTTGAATGCACTAAAAATAGTTTCGTACTTGTCTTTTTCTTGCCCCTGATAATAAACTATTAAGGCAGTTGGATTATCTAATGTTCCAAAATTAGTCTGCCTTGATTCTGGCTTGTAATTATAATTATTAGATGAAATGTAGGTAAGAAAATCTAAACTAATTTTTTCAGAAAAATTAATATTTAATAGATTTTGAAAATCAATAAATCTGGGTTTATAATTAGTTGATGTTTCTCTGGACTTTACAAGAAGGCTATTATCTCTATATCTAAAACCTAGTATGTTTGAAATATTTGCTTGCTTATTTACTCTTTCTAAAGTCAAATTACCTCCCATTAAATTAAAATTGCTTTGTAATGAATTTGTTAATGAGTTTTTATATTTAATATCTAAAACAGATGACATTTTATCTCCGTATTTTGCTTGAAAACCACCAGCTGAAAATTTTATTTTTTCAATCATGTTTGAGTTTGCAAAACTTAATCCTTCTTGTTGGCCAGAGCGTATTAAAAATGGTTTGTATACCTCAATTCCATTAACATAAACTAAGTTTTCATCAAAATTCCCACCTCTCACTGAGTACTGAGTACTTAATTCATTTGAAATATTTACACCTGGAAGAGTTTTTAGTAAGTTTTCAATTCCAGGCTGAGCGCCTTTAATAGTTCTTACAGTTTTTGGATCAATATTTGTGATTATTTTTAATTGATCACGTTGGTTTGAATTAATTGTAATAGTTTCAATCTGTTCAATTTTATCACTCAAAATAGGATTAAATTCAAAGGATTCATTTTTTTTAAGGTTTACTTTAAATGAAGTGGTCTTATAACTTATATGAGAAAAAGAAATTTTTGTAACTACATTAGAATTGATTTCTAAATAATAATAGCCATTAGCATTTGATAGTGAGCCATTAGTATTAGAATCAGAAACTATTGTGACATTTTCTACAGGATTATTACTAATGTCTAAAACAACGCCTTTAATATAACTTTTTTGGGAATATATAAATGATTGAACAAGAATAATGAGCAATAAACAATTAATTTTTTTTTCAAACATTAATCTTTAATTTTTCTGTAAAAAACAATTTTTTTCATTTTAAAGTTTCCTGCATTATCAATTACTTCAATTACTAATTCATTTTTTGTTTTTTTACTAATATTATCATTGAAATCATATCTTAGGTAACCATTTTTCTTATATGGCTCTAATAAAATCCATTTTTCATTAATTGTTGCTCTAAAATTCTTTACACCTGATGAGTTGTCTAATATTCTTAGATTTAAATATTTTTTATCAGTCACCCATTGTTCATTCTTTAATCCTAACGTATTAATTGTTGGAGAAATTGTGTCTTTAGTCATTGTGAATTTACCTAAACTTTTAGAATTTGCAATTATTGAATCATTTTTTAAAAAAGATGACAAAAAACTAATTCTATTACCATTTAATTTTCCAACATAATTATTTTTACCTGAAGGTTTTTTGAATTTAATTTTTATTGGTTTTAATAAAGGAATTGTATCTTCATTAATCTTAAGAATGTCATTTTGACTTGTTATATCTAAAAATAAATTATTATAAAATGTATTTTTTGATATATGAATTGTGCTATTCATATTGGATATTCTATATTCTTTAAATCGATTTATAAATAACTTATTACTATCTCCGATTGTTAATTTTTGATTAATTGTTTTATTGCCTTTAAATGGTATTAAAAGTTTTAATTTATTTTTTTTAAAATCGAATATTTCAACAATTAAATTAGAAGAGCTATCTTTTACAACATCTATTGTTCCTTTATTTATGTTTTTTTTGAATATAGACAGAGGATTGTTTCTTTGAATAAATAGTTTCTGAAATCTTTTTTTAGTTTTCTTATATTCTGCAAAATCTATATGTCTATTTATATGCTTTGATTCATTAAAAGTGAAGCTTGAATAATCAACAATTAATAACGTATCTTTTATAATTGATGTAATGATTTGATATGCTCCATTATTATTATTAGCTAAATTTTGTTTGTCAAATACATTTATTCCAATTCCAATTTTTCCTATATCATATATAGTATCGCTAATAAATTCTCCTATATTATTTTTATAAAAATTTATTTTTTTACTTCTAATAATTTCATTGTTTTTAGATAAATTATAATAAATTAAGTCCTTTAAAATAGGTTTGATGTTATCTTGTACTTCAACTCCTAGTTTAAGTGGATTTAATGGTTTTTGATTCTCATCTCTAATTTCAAAATGAAGATGAGGTCCACTTGATCCTCCAGTATTTCCTGTATATCCAATAAGACTATCTTTTGGAATGATTATTTCAGTAATTTTAGGGAAATATTCAATCTGATAGGATTTTTTTTTGTACTGAATAGACTTTACTAAAGAATCAATTTTATTTGAATATTTCTGCAAATGAGCATAAACACTTGTGTATCCATCAGGGTGTTTTATATAAATAGCTTTCCCATATCCACCATTAGATACTTTAATTCTACTAACATATCCTTTTTTATAGGCTAATATTTTTGCTCCTTCTTTTCCTTTAGTCTTAATGTCTAAACCAGCATGAAAATGATTAGATCTTAATTCGCCAAAAGTACCAGAAAGAATTGGTTCAAACTCTAATGGGTTGATAACATGGTTTTGAGCATGTAATTCTATACAGACTATGGTTAAAAAAATAAATAATTTTTTATAAATATTCATAGGATAATTATAAAAGTAAAAGTATTATAATTTTAGAATCTTATATAATATTTTTTAAAAAAAACTAGTATTTATAATATTATGTTAACTTTGTAATGATAGTATAATTATTTTAATGCAAGAGCTCA